>Ga0154407_1084_pt1 | contig 27898 bp, 24 predicted proteins | sample RifGroB2_FD_115911 | JGI IMG/M metagenome (GOLD analysis project Ga0154407, IMG submission 115911) | Desulfobacterales bacterium GWB2_56_26
CATCCTTGTTTTTCACACTGTCTACCAAAAGAATCCTGGCGGCATACGATTGAAGGATTTCGATGGTTGCTTCTTCGTATTGCTGGAGCACCATTGCCCCCATGCGGGCCACAACTCTGTCCGATCCTAAAGCCTTTTCATGGACGCTCTGAAATTGTTTCTGCGCCAACAAGGCACCTCCTCCCGAGATGAGAGTAAACAGTACAACAAGGGTGAGGAGGATCGAAGGAGGGTTGGTAAGTTTTGTGCGATGAGGAAGGGGCCAAATCATTGCAGGTTAGCCTCCTGGCAGTGCCGAGGCCAAAGTTAGTTGATCTTTTGGGAAATACTTGATGCATAGCAATCATAATAGACACTGCACATGCGGGAGGCAACGAACATAGCCGAGACGGGATTCGTATCGAGTTAGACGGTCGGAGGTTAGCAGTGCCGCAAAGAACTGAAATGGCGGGTGATCTGAAAATGGGGGAGCCTCATTTTCAGTCACGTCTCATTGTAAAGCATAACAAAAAAAGGAATTCGAATAGTAATGAAAATTACTTCAAAGGAACTGGAGAAGGTGTATACCGGAGAGATAAGTCCGCACCCTCAAACTCCTTCTATTTAAGAGATCGTAAGAAGCTGCCGCGTTTCATCGGATCTTTTCTCGAGCCATTCGGTGAAGATGGCGATATCCATGGGCTTGCCGTAGAGGTAGCCTTGGCCGTAGTGGCATCCAAGGTTGCGGAGAAAGGTTTCCTGGCTGGGCGTCTCGACCCCTTCGGCGACGATGGTCAGTTCGAATTGTCTGGCCATGAGGACGATGGTCTCGATGAGTTTTTCGTCGTCCAGGTCAGTGCCGATGCCGGAGACGAAGGACATGTCGATTTTCAGGGTGTGGCGGGGGATCTGTTTCAGGTACTGCAGTGAGGAATAGCCGGTGCCGAAATCGTCGATCGAGATCTTGAAGCCGAGTCTGTCAAGCTGGTCGAGGATCCGGCGGGATTGTTCGACGTCTTTCATCAGGGAGGATTCGGTGACCTCCAGTTCGATGAATCTCGCTGGCAGGGTGCTCTTCTCCTGAATCTCCACCAGCTCTTCCAGGAAATTGGGGCTTTGCAGCTGTGAGGGGGCGAGGTTGACGGAAACCGTCAGCGTATGGCCCTGCGCGAGAAGCTTTGCAGTCTCGCGGAAGGCCTGTTCGTAGATCTGTTTCGACAGGGGAACGATCAGGCCGGATTGTTCCGAGATCGGGATGAAATCCGCGGGGCTGATCAGCTTGCCGGCCGATTGCCATCTGGCCAGGGCCTCCATGCCGATGACCTTGCCCGAAAAGAGATCCACTTTCGGCTGAAAGTAGGGGAGAAACTCGCGATTTTCCAGGCCTGACCTGATTCTCCCCAGGTAGTACAGCTTCTTCTTCACCTCGGTTTCCATCTCCATACTGAAGAAGGAGGAGCTGTTGCCCTGGATCTGCATGGCGCTGTAGAGGGCTAGGTCCGCCCGTTTCAGCAGGTCTTCTTTGGTCTCGGCATCGGAGGGAAAGATGGCGATCCCGACACTGAGGGTCATATAGATCTTCTGCGCTTCTACAAAAAAGGGCTCCTCGACCTTTTCATGCAGCCGGGCGACGACCGGCAGGATATGCTCCACCTCTTTCGTCAGATTGTGGAAGAGCAGCACGAATTCATCCCCGCCCATTCTCCCGAAGGTATCCTCCACCCGCACCGTCGGCAGAATTCTCGCGACGAACTCCTTCAGGACAAGGTCGCCGACCTCATGGCCGCTGGAATCGTTGATGGTCTTGAAGTTGTCGAGATCGAGGATCATGCAGGCAATGACCCCGCCGTGCCGTCTGCAGGCCGAAAAGGCCTGATGCATGCGCTCGAGCACCAGCAGCCTGTTGGGAAGCTCGGTCAGATGGTCGTGATAGGCGAGGAACTGAATCCGCTCCTGCTGCCGGACGACGGTGGTAATATCGTTGAAGACCGCGGCATAATGGCTGGTTTGGCCGTTCTGATCGCGGACCGCAGAAATAGTCAGCCATTCCGGGTATATATCGCCATTCTTCCGCTTATTCCAGATCTCTCCGGTCCAGAAGCCCTTCTCCTGGATGCTTGCCCACATTTCCTGATAGAATTCCGGGGGGTGGCGGTTCGATTTCAGGAGCTTCGGGTTGCTGCCGATCGCCTCCGCCGCGGTGTAGCCGGTAATCTTTTCAAAGGCCGGATTCGCCTGGATGATGGTTCCCTGAGCGTCGGTGATCGAGATCCCTTCAACGATGTTGAGAAACACCTCCTTGAAGATGGAGAGATCGAGAGCGGTCTGCTTCTGCTCCTCAAGGAGTTCCGCCAGCCTGCGGTTGGACTCGTGGAGATGGCGGACGTAGTTGCGAAAATAGTCAGACAGTTCCTCGATCTCGTCTTTCTCCGTCGACGCCGGGAGGATAGGCCGGGGTTCGTCCGAATGGCTGGAGAGGTGGGCGAGCAGGCGGTTGAGCGGCGCGGTGATCGACCTGCTGAGGTAAATGGAGACAACAATGCTGGCGACAACGGCAACAGTAAAGAGGCAGAGAAAGATCCTCCGCAGGGTTGCCAGCGGGGCGTAAAAATCTTCGATGGTTCCGGTGGCGACGACCAGCCAGCCGAAATTGTCGAGGGTCGAAAAGACGGCGATCTTCTCCCGCGTCACGCCGGACCGTGGATCGACCCCGTCGTAGGTCTGCCTGCCTTCTTTCGTTTCGATGAAACCCTGCAGCAGGTCGGCGTTTTCTTTCGGCAGGTTATGGATGTTCCCCTTGAGATAGGGGTGGGCGAGGATCTCTCCCTGCCGATCGAAGATCGCCAGGTAGCCTTCTCTGCCGATCTTGACCGCCAGGACCTCGTCCCGGATATCGGCGATGTTGACCAGTTGGGCGAGTTCATCCCGGTAGGCAGTCACGGAGATGATCCAGTCCCACGGAGCGAAATATTCCATCGCGAGGATCTTCTGCCTCGGCTCCGCCTCGCCGGGATTCTGCCATTCGTATTCCAAAAAACCCTGCTTGCGTTCGACCTGCATCCTGGCGAGCCAGTGTTCGTGCATGTCGGCTCCCTCCATCTCCTTTTTGGGGTGGACGGCAAGATGGCCGGCGGAATTGATGATATAGATATAGCCGGAGCTTGCGAGCCGCTGGGCGAGGAGAATGTCCCTCGCTCGCAGTTGGGCTTCCTGCCGGCTGAGCCGGCCCTCCTTTTCCTGACGGTGCAGGTCCTCGATGACGTTCCGGTTCTGTTCCGCCAGCGAACGGAGGTAACTGCGGGTGGAGAGGGTGGCCGAGGTTTCGACAACCTGCCTGGCTCCGGCAACGGTGCTGTGCAGGTTTTCTTCGAGACGTTCGTTGAGAATGTTCTGGATGAGGACATAGAATATCCAGGTGCCGAAGAAGAACAGCGAAAACAGGACCCCGGAAAGAGTGATGAAGATCTTATAACTCAGCCTGGATTTATTGAACATCGTCATTGGAAACCGAGGAAAAAACGTCAAAAAGTCGCGGAGCAGCCAGATGTTACAGCATATCCCAATAAAACGATCCCTGTCAAATCGTTAAGGGGGATACTTTTTGCGTATAATTGAAATGGCGCAGCCCGTGTCCTGGCCTGGGAAAATCTGCTAATATCATTATTGTGATGTTCGGGCACCATGTATTTCGGTTCGCTCGCTTTCCCATCAGGAGCTGTGTCATGAATTTTCTCCTACTTCTCGCAATCTCCATTCTCATCATCGTTTTCCTGTCTGTCCTCGACCTCGGTTTGGGGATCCGCAGCATGATGGCGTTGAGCAAAGTCTCTCCGATCCGGGATGAAGCGGCGCCGATGGTTTCGGTTGTTGTTCCCGCCTGTAACGAGGAGGCAAAAATCGAATCGGCGATTCGTACGCTGTTGCAGCAAGATTATCGTAATCTCGAAGTCATTGCGGTGGACGATCGTTCCCGCGATGCCACCGGCCCGATCCTGGAGAGGCTTCGGCAGCAGCATCCGGATAAACTGCAGGTCTTTCATCTGGAAAATCTTCCGCCGGGCTGGCTGGGCAAGAGTCATGCCCTCAAGTTCGGGGCGGAGCATGCCCGGGGTGAATATCTCCTCTTCACCGATGGCGATGTCCATATGGCAGAATCGACAATTTCACGAGCAATGGGACATATATGTCGAGAAAAACTGGACCATATCTGCCTTCTTTTCAGGAATTCCTCCCCAGGCATCCTCCTCAACAGCCTGATGCTCGATGCCGGCACAGGCCTCCTCCAATGCTTCAGGCCGTGGCGAGCAAAACTCAGCTCTTCCTGGAATTATATGGGGATCGGGGCATTCAACCTGTTGCGCAGGTCCGCGTACGAAAGTGTCGGCGGTTTCGAAACGATAAAGATGCATCCCGTCGATGATATCATGCTGGGCAAGGTAATAAAGCGACATGGCTTTCGCCAGGAATGCCTGCTCGGCTACGATTCGGTCAGTGTCCCGTGGTATGAGACCGTCGGGCAGATGGTAGAGGGCTTGCTGAAAAATGTCCTGGCCGTCATTCACTATAGATTTTTTCTCGTGCCGCCACTTCTGGTCATCCTTTTTCTTTTAAATATCTTCCCTCTCTGGGGCATGGTGCTTTTCGACGGCCCGGTCCGGATTATTTTCGGTCTGGTCATGATGATAAAAGTGACGGCATATTACGGCGGCACCCGGCTGCTCGGCATCTCGCCCTGGTGTGCTTTGGGGACATTGATCAGCCCCTATCTTATCTTCTATATTTATGTCAAAGCTACGTGGCGGAATGCACGGGATAACGGCATCTACTGGCGTGGCACTCACTATTCTCTCGCCGAGTTGCGCAGCAATGAAAAATTGCTCTTCTGATCTTTGGCCGCGGGGTCATTCTTTGCTTGATCGGTTGATTTCTTCGCGGTAATGATTGTAATCTCAAAGGAGCAGGATTGTCCGAGGCGGTTCGATGACCAGGTAGGCTATCAAGATGAAGGGAGGTTTAAGACCAAATGAAAAAGATACACGTTGCCGCGGTTTCGCTCATGCTGCTGCTTTCGTCGGTGATCTTTACCGGCCAATCACATTCCGCCACCGATGATGACGAAAGCATCACCCCATCGGCAAGTCCCAAGAAAGTCGACATGCGGCAAATGAAAACCGGCAACCTCCCCGCAAGCTTGGCAGGCAAAAGGGTGATCACTGCGGAACAACTGCAAAATGCCGGAATCGTCGGCAAGACTGGAAAAAACAACCAACCCGTCGTTATCGTCACCGAATCCCAGCCGGGCGTGAAGACGGGGAAATTCCTTCAATCTAACAAGAATGCGAATAACAATACCGTGCAAATTCCGGGCGTCCCCGGCGGGGTCGTTATTCAGGAGGGGAGCGAGAAAAAAAACCACAAGAATATCAATAGCCGAACTGACGAAATATTAGGGGGAGGGGACAATTTTTGAAGTCGCCATGGAGAGGGCGAAAGAGATGATCGATACGGAACTTGCCATGGCGGATCAGGAATAGATCGTCAATTTCCGCAAAAAGCCTGCAGGGGGTCTCTCGCTTCTTGCAGGCTTTTCTATTTTTCCTGCGGGATTTATGTTCTTACAGGGTCCGTTTGTACGTAAGCAGTCGCTCTTCAAGTGTACCGGTGTGCAGTTCGAAGAGGTGATTGTCGAAATCGTAGAAATAGAGAGAAGTTCCTTCCCCCGGGATCCGTGGCCGTTGTTCTCGGAACTCGACCCCCGCATTCTCCAGCCGAAGTTTATACTCCGCTATTTCTGACGCAGGAATCCTGAAGGCAATATGATTGTAACTTCTTTCCGATATTGCCGAACCCTCCATAATCGCAATCCAGTTTCCGGCCAGGAGGAAGAATTTTTCTTTAGACAGTGAAAAGTGCTGTTCTCCACTCGAATAGACTTCCTTCGCGCCAAGAATGGAGACAAAAAGGTCCGCTGTACGATCAAGATCTTGAACGATGAGTGTGATATGACTGATGCCCAGGATTGCCATTTTTGGTCAGTTGTATATTTCGTTCATTTTTTGCTGCAGAAGGTGCTTGTTCGTGTATTCATTTAGCCGAATCATGCCTGAAACTCCAGGAATATCCCGACCATTTATCGATACCAATCTGCCGGAGAAAACCGGTAAGTCCTGATTTAGCGGGGAGGGAACTGGGCGAGAACGGCAGTGACCAGTTTGTCGACAAAAGCGGTTGTTTCTTCCTGGGTAGAATACATATCGACTCTTTCCGATCCGATTCCGCGCCAGATCAAAGTTTCCGACACGGCATCATAAAAATCGATGGCGAGAATCCCCACATCATATTGATTGATATCGACATAATTGCCGAAGCCAAGTTCACTGTACCTGGAGCGCCGACCCAAGCCGACACCGAAATGGGGGCCGTACGGCTCGGATTCGAGCCTGGTTTGAATGGAATAGGAATAGCTTATCAGTAAATTTGCCGGCGCCTTTTGCATGTAGCCGCGCAGTACCAGGAACCTGTCGATCGCCTGATGAAACCGCTCGTGGAGCAGGGGATTGTCGACCCGGATGTCGGTCGATTCCTGCCCGGTAACTACCGTCTTCCAGGTATAGGTATGATAATGGGAAAAATCGATGTCGGTCCTGTAATCCTGGCTGACCCGGACCGTGGAACAACCGGAAAACAGCAGCAAGATTCCCAGGATTGCGGCTCTCACCTTCATCAAGCGACCTCCGGCTGTTGCTGAAACCTGGCAAAATACTTCTAGGTGTAGAGGAGGATTCCGTCTGACTACCATAATAATTTTACCGGGCATTTGCCACTGCTGACCGGAGGGTCGGCGACTTCATTTGTCGCTTGTAGAATAAAAAGCCTGCAGGAACATGAAAATCCTGCAGGCCTTTTTGCCTCCCCCCCCCCGGGGGGCGGCCTCGATCGTCAGATCAAGGCCCGGTCATTGAAACTTCTCCTCTACCTTCCCGCCAGATCCATCGGAATATCCCCCAAACCCCGGTCGATATCGGTGGTGATGCCGGTCATGGTCTTGCAGGCTTCGCCTTTTTTGAAGGTCAGGGTATAGCTGCGGTTATCCGGCAGCTCTTTCAGCCAGAAGTCGCCGAAGTTGTTGGTGGTCTCGGTAAAGGTCTCGCCGGTGGCGTCGTCGGTGAGCGTTGCGGTGGCGCCGATGATGACCTCCTGGGCGACCGGGTCGTAGAGGGTGCCGGCGACGAACTTCTTAGGCAGGCCCTTGTAGTAGACCCGGGCTTTCGTGCCCGCGCCCGGGTTCAGCAACTCCGCATCTTTAATGAAATCCCGGAAATCTTCCTCCTCGCCGAACTGCAGGGCCTCGGTCGGGCACTGGTCGACGCAGCGGGGGACAGTCCATTCCTCGTCGTTGTCGAGGAGGTGGGTGCAGCCGGTGCACTTCTGAGCGATATTGAGCATCTCGTTCATGAAGATCGCATGGTGCGGGCAGGTATCGATGCAGAGCTTGCAGCCGATGCACTTCACCGGATCGATCATGACGATGCCGTCGTCGCGCTTGTAGATCGCCTCGGCCTTGCAGTCTTCGATACAGGGTGCATCGTCGCAATGCTGGCAGAGCTGCGGGACGTAGCTGACCTTGACATGGGGCACATGGCCGCGGACCTGCTCGGTGATGCCGAGCCAGAACTGGCCGGTATCGGGCTGGGGCTTGGCGTAGGGCGTCCAGTCGTTGCCGACATGCTCGTCTTTGCAGGCGATCTGGCAGCAGTAGCAGCCGTTGCAACGGGTGAGATCTATCGTAAATACTTTCATTGTTTTTTACCTCCGTCGACTATCCAGGCATCGACCCTGAGGCCTGCGGCCGGGTCGTATTTTCGCGCAAAGGCATCGGGGAAATCCCGCCGCCATTTATCCATTTCCTCGCCGGTCACCTTCTGCACTTCGACCAGATATCCGCCGCCGATCTGGCCGACGCAGTTCTCAGAGGTGATCGCCCCGGGGGTGATGGTGTTTATCGCTCCGCCGCGCTCGATCTCGCCGGTCTTGATCGGATCGTGACGGGCGCCGTGATCGATGTAGGCGACTCCCGGCCGCACCCGCTCGGTGACATAGGCGCCGGCCAGCACCACGCCGCGTTCGTTATAGATCTTGACGATGTCGCCGTTTTTAATGCCGCGCTTTTCGGCTTCCTGGGGGTGCATCCAGCACGGTTCGTATTTGTAGCCGTCCGGTCCGGTGACCTTCATGGTCGGAGTCTCGCGGGTCCAGGTGATGTCGTCGCATTGGGCGTGCACGCGCCAGCGGCCGTGGTTGGACATAATGAGCAGCGGGAACATCTTGGCGCGATGGCTGGTCAGCCGCTCGTCGTGGTTGTGGCTCTTTTCCACCCATTTCGGGATCGGGCCGCGCTCTTTGTCGTTCGGGAAGGCTTTGGCCAGGGCCTCGGAGTAGAATTCGAGTTTGCCGGTCGGGGTGTTGAGCTTGTGCTTTTCCGGATCCAAATAAAATTCGCGGAATCCCGGCGGATCGTTCTCCCAGTCGGGGGCGGTATTGTAGATCCAGTAGCCTTTCTCCTTCAGCTGCTCCCAGGAGACCAGCTTTTCGCCGCCCATGTAGCCCCAGATGGCCTTCTGCAGATCCTCGGTGGTCTTGCCCTCGGTCATCTGCTCTTCCATGCCCGGGAACTGCTTGGCCACTTCGAGCACGCACTGAGCGTCGCTTTTCGATTCGCCGACCGGTTCGATGGCCTTTTCCATGATCATAATGTTCGGCTGCACCGTGCCCTGGCGGATGTTGGTGACGATGTCGTCGACCTCCATATGGGTGTTGGCCGGCAGGACGATGTCGGCGTAGACGCAGTCGTTCTCAAACCACGGGTGCTGGGCGACGAAGAACTCGATCTCCGGGCTGCGCATGGCCAGCTCCGTCTCGTTGCCGTAGTTCCAGCAGGTTATCCGGCAGGGGCTGTCGGCCCAGATCATGTGGATCTTCGAGCCCTGTTTCTCCTTTTCGATGGGGAAGGTGTACTCGACGAATTGGTCGTGGGTGAGCGCATTTTGGGCGCCCGTGCCGCGGAAAGTGATCGGCTCGGTGGCAAAAATGGCGTTCTGGATCAGGGTCTTCGGAATGACCTGCTGCTGCCAGGCGGAAACCGCGCTTAAAACCGGCAGGGCGAGGCGCTCCTCGATCTCCGGGTTCCAGAAGAAGGTGCCGCCGAGGCCCTCTGCCCGCGGCAGGCCGAAGTAAGTGAACTGGTGCTGATGGACGCCGGGGCCGCCCAAGCCCTGCATGCCGAGAAGAATACACTCGAGCCGCGCCGGTTCGTGGGAGAAGGGTCCGCGGATGAAACCGCCGCCGAAATAGTGGGCGATGGAGGTGGTTTTAGCGGCAAATTCGCGGGCCAGCGCCTTAATGGTCCAGACCGGCACTCCGCACTTCGGCGAGGCCCATTCCGGATTCTTGGGCACGTTGTCCTCTTTGCCGAGCACGTAATCGGCGACTTTATCCATGCCGACGGTATGAGTCTCGACATACTTCTTGTCGTAGGTGCCTTCGGTCAGCCACATCCAGATGATGGCGAGTTGTAAGGCCGCATCGGTATTGGGCAGCACCGGAATCCACTTGTCGGCGTGGATGGCCGCGCCGTAGTTGCAGTCGGGACAGATGTAGACCTGCTTGATGCCGACCTCGGCGAAATAGTAGCAGAGGCGGCTGGCGAACTGGCCGACGAAGCCCCAGGGCGTGGTTTCCGGGTCGCAGCCCCAGAACAGCACCATGTCGGAATGTTCGATGGTGTCTTTGACGATATTGGCCGCCGGATACATGATGCCCTGGGCACCCTGGCCCCAGACGTGTTTGGCGCCCCAGTACCAGCCTTCCCAGCTGTCGGGGTTGCGCACCTGCAGGGTGAAGCCGCCCAGGTATTCGAGCAGGACGCCGGGATGGCCGTGCGGGGTGTTGATGGTCTTGCATTCGCCGTGGCCGTCGCCCTGCATGAGGATCGCATTCGGCCCGTACTCCTTGTGCACCCGGCGGATTTCGCCGGCGATGAGTTTGGCCGCCTCGTCCCAGGAGATGCGGACGAACTTGCTCTTGCCGCGATTCTGGGGATTGCGTTCGCCGTTCGGGTCCCAGTCGATTCGCTTCATCGGGTAGGGGACGCGGTTCGGCGAGTAGACCCGCTTCTTATAGCCGAGGGAGAAGGGGCCGGGCAGGGATTTCCAGGCGGGTTCGAGGATCTTGCCGTTGCGCTCCATCTTCCATTGCCGGACCTCTTCCTTTTTGTACTTCCACCCGTAGCGTAGCGGGCGGACCCTGACGATCTTGCCGTCCTTGACGTCTACCATCCCTTCGGCGCCGCCGCCGAAGTAACCGCCGAGTCCCAGGGATCTCAAGACTGTTTTGTCTTTAGTTTTGATTGGTTCCATCGATACTGTTCTCCTCTGGTTGATAATAGGGTGCACGGCAAGGCCAATGCATCTCTCGCATCCTCAGTATGAAAAGTTACATGTAAAAAACCAAATGAATGCGGAGCAGTCTATATTTCCACCGCCGCCCGTCGCTGTTTCCTTCTGAGTAATATTTTCAATCCGGTCGGACAAGGCGTCTCGCAGGTGATGCACACCCCTGTGCAGCGCGAAGCGCCCCGGGAACCGCAGCGAAAGGCGCAGGTGCCGCAGCCGGTCGGCGGCGAAATGCCTTTACCGCTCAGCCGGAAGGAAAAGCCGTCGCTGTCGATGGTGATGGGCGCATATTGCCTGAGCAGGCGCGGCTCGATGACATAGGTGAAGCCGTTCCGTTCGAAAACTGCATCGCTTTTCTTTTGGGCCTCGGGGACGATATCCAGGGACTGCGTGCCGCAGCCGCCGGTCTTGAGAAAAATCCGGATCGGCAAGGTGTTCCTGCCGCCCAGGTATTCCCGGATGGTCAAGGCCGCCTTGGGGGTGACTTCGATGCCGACAGCTTCGCGTCCATAGACGGTGGTGTCGTTTTTGCTCGCCGCCATGGTTTCCATCTCATTTCCCGAAAGGACAGACGGGATAGGTGCAGGTCTTGCATTGCAGGCAGAGCCCGCCATGGCCGAGTTCGGCGATGGCCCGCCGCGTGATTCTCTCACCGGCCAGTATCCGGGGGAAGACCAGATCGAGCACAGTGCGGGCGGCGTACATCCCGCAGGCCGGGATCCCCAGCACCGGAATGTCGCCGAGATACGCAACCATGAACATCGCTCCCGGCAGGACCGGCGTGCCGTAGACGATATCGGTGACGCCCGCGCGCGTAAGGGCATGCCGGGTGCGGTCATCCGGATCGACGCTCATGCCCCCGGTGGTAATTAAAACATCGGCCCCACGCGCCGCCATTTTGGCGGTCGCCTCGGCGATCTTCGTCTCGTCGTCCGGCAAAAATACCGTGTCCAGCACCTCGCCGCCCAGTTCCAGAACTTTTTGAGTAATGATCGGCTTGAACTTATCCTTGATGAGGCCGTAGAAGACCTCGTTGCCGGTGATCATGATACCGACTTTCGGTTGCCGCAGCGGGGTGACGGTCAGGACTCCGGTACTCCCGGCCGCGGCGATGGCGGCTTCGACAGTCTTTCGCGCGACGATAAGTGGAATGGCCCGGGTGGCGGCGACAATGTCTCCCGCCTTGACCATGGTGTTGGTATGCCGGGTGGCGCACATCACCTCGCCGTGCAGGTTAAATTCCATCAGCGCTTCGACGTCGACCTTGAAGAGGCCGTCTAGGGTGGCCTTCAGGCTGATCTTGCCTTCACGCGGAGCTTCCTGCCAGCCCACCCCCGGACCGCAGAGAGCGCCCGCCATGGCTTCAGCAGCCTCGTCTTCATGCATTTCCGCAGGCGTGGTCTTGATGATATAGAGATTGTTCTTGCCGAGCCGGCGCAGATGTTCGAGATCGTCCTGTTTGAGGATATGGCCTTTATGGAAGGCGGCCCCTTTGAACTCGCCCGGGCGAATCTCGGTGATGTCGTGGGCCAGGGGGAAACCGACTGCTTCTTCCAGGGTGACGACCTGTTTCATGACGCGTATTCTCCAGCATGATTTTGGTAGGAGTCTGTTTCATTGTATGATATATTGCATGTAATAATGTGTCAAGCGATTATTGCACCACCTGCGCCGGGGGTGTGGCTGGATCACCGGAGGTATCATTGCCGGTAACTGCGGGAGAGGGTGGGAAACGGATAATTGCCTGTGTGACAGAGATTTAAGCTATATTGGTCGACCTGAATGTGCAAAGTTGGCCGAAAGTGCACCGGAGCTAGTGTCATGTCAAGCCTCAGATTTCGCAAGATTGAACCGTAATTTTGGTTTCCTGCGAGGCACGGCTGAGGGCGCATAGCAGCGCTATGTAACCGAAGAAGTAACGAAGTCAGGAAGTCAAAAGGGCAGGTAAGCGGAGCGGAGCGGAGACTCCGAGCAAGATGCGACAGAACGAGGCTTGACAGGACACTAGCATGGACTTTGCATCGTTGTTGACATACCTTAAATTATGTAATAAATATCGGTGCCAACTCTCCCCGGTGGTTTGCAACTCTTTGCCATTCCAAGAGGTTGTCAAAGATTTCACGGCCGCGAAGGAAATAAATTCCAGCTCTCCCCGACACTCTTTTCATTGCATGAAGAGGTAACAGTAGTGAAGAAGAACAGCAACCTTACCCTTAAGGTATATCAGCGGATCATCGAGTTGATGCTCAATTACGAGATCGTGCCCGGCCAGCGGCTGGTCTTTATCGATCTTGCCAAACAGCTGGGAGTGAGCAGGACGCCTGTCAACAATGCCTTGAGCATCCTTGCCCAGGAAGGCTACCTGGATTTCGTGCCCAATCAGGGGTACTCGGTGCATCGTCTGACCCGGAAGGAAGCGGAGAATCTCTACGATATCCGCGAGGTGCTGGAGGTGGGCTTCATCGGTCCCGCGATCCGCAACATGACCGACAAGAAGCTGCAGGCGGTGAAAAAACATAAGGTCGATTACGAAAAGGCCATCTCCACCCACGTCGACCGTAAGCTGTTCATCCTCGATACCGAGTTCCACGCCGGTATCCTCGATATGGTCAGCAACGATATTTTATCCTCAAGGTACCGGGATATCTGCCAAAAGATCTTTCTGCGCTTCCGCACCGAAGACCTGCGGCTGAACCGGATCATGGAGATCCGCGACGAGCATAGCGAACTCTTCGAGGCGATTCGCCTGCGGGATATCGAACGCTCAAAAGAGCTGGTGAAACTCCATCATCAGAATTCCAGAAAGAACCTCTTCCCCATTATTTTCCCGAACGAGTAAGAGCCGGGCAGGCATCAATCTCAGCGGTAGGGTGCGCTGTGCGCACCAACATGATGGTGCGCACAGCGCACCCTACCGCTATCGCTGAAAGAACTCGCCGACCTGCGCCAGGATGTACTCGACATCCTCGCCATGGATATCCAGATGGGTGACCAGCCGAGTGGTCTTGCCGGGGCTAATGAGAATGTGGCGTTGCTGCAGGAATTCGGCCAGCCGTGCGGTGGTGTCGGCTGGCGCCTGGAAAAAGACCATATTGGTCTGCGCCGGATTGCGTTCGACCGTGAGCGCGGGAAATTTGGCCAGGCCTTCCGTCAGCCGATCGGCATTACGGTGATCCTCGGCAAGTCGGGCGATGTTATTTTCAAGGGCGTATAAACCGGCCGCGGCCAGAATTCCCGCCTGGCGCATGCCGCCGCCGGTCATCTTGCGCCATTTGCGGGCCTCCTCAATAAAATCCCTGGCGCCGCAGAGTAGCGAGCCCACCGGCGCCCCCAAGCCTTTGGAGAGGCAGACTGAGACGGAATTGAAATGGCGGGTGATCTCCTTCACCTCCACCTGCTGCTTGACTACGGCGTTGAAGAGCCTCGCCCCGTCGAGGTGGAGTTTCAGGTTTTTTGCCTTGGCAAATGCCGCGGCCTCGGCCAGATAGATAAGCGGCAGCGCCTTGCCGTTCTGGGTGTTTTCCAGGCAGAGCAGGCGGGTCCTGGCGAAGTGAACGTCGTCCGGTTTGATCTTCTCTTCGACCTTGGCGAGCGACAGCGTCGAATCCGCTTCGAACTCGATCGGCTGGGGCTGGACGCTGCCCAGCACCGCCGCGCCGCCGCCTTCATATTTATAAGTGTGGGCGAGCTGGCCGACGATGTACTCGTCGCCCCGGCCGCAGTGGGAGAGAATAGCGGTGAGGTTGGCCTGGGTGCCGCTGGCGGTAAAAAGGGTCGCCTCAAAGCCGAGCAGCTCGGCGGCGAACGCCTCCAGCCGGTTCACCGTCGGATCGTCGCGGTAGACGTCGTCGCCGACTTCGGCCGTGGCCATGGCCGATCGCATTGCTTCGGAGGGTTTGGTGACGGTATCGCTGCGCAGATCGATTGTTCTCATAATGTTGTTCCCCGGTTGTGCCTTCACAGAAAAAGTATTACAAATGCTGTTGCGGCTGCGGACGCCTAATGTAGGCAAAGCCGGTAAGCCGTTGTCAAAAAATAACACGACCAAGGTAATGCTCTGAACGGTCTAAGGAGCCGTAACGAAATGGGGTAAATAGCCTAGTTATTTCGTAACGGCTCCTAAAATATGTACATGAGAACAGGTAAAAAAGCGATGGGAAAAAGATGGCAAACGGTCAGGGTTTGAGTTCCGCACAACTGGAAATACTCGCCGAGGCGCAGTTCAACCTCACGACGCTGACGGAGGAGGAGGCGGTTGCCATCGCCGCAGGCGAGATGACGCTCGACCGGGTTGACAACGATCAGCTCGTCGAGTTCCTGTCCATCGCCAATCTCCTCTACCGGGGCGGCGAGCAGCTGATCTCCGACGAACTCTATGATTTTACTTTTCTCGCCGAGCTGAAAAAAAGGCTGCCGGAACATCCGTTTCTGACGACGGTTGAGCCGGAACCTTTTATGGAAGCCAAGACCGTGGAGCTGCCGGTACGGATGCTCTCCACCGAAAAGGCCTACAACTTTGCAGCGGTTGCGCGCTGGGCCGGCCGGGTGGCAAAGGCCGCCGGCGAATGCGGCGTCGATTTCCGGAATCTCGTCTTTCGGGCGACGCCGAAGCTTGACGGCTATGCCGCCTACGATGACGGACAGATCCTCTACACCCGTGGGGATGGCCGCCGCGGCACCGATATCAGCCGGGTCTTTCAGCGTGGTCTCAAGGTAGCAGACAACGGGGTCCGCGGCTTAGGCGCAGGCGAAGTGGTGGTAAGCCGAAGCTATTTCAAGGAGCATCTCGCCCCCTTCTTCGACAACTCCCGGAATTTCCAGGCGAGCCTCATCAAGGAGAAAGAACTGCAGCCCCCGGCCGCCGAGGCGATCCGGTCGGGCCAGGCGGTCTTTTTTCCTTTCAGCCTCCTGCCGGACTGGACGGGGACGTGGGCAGAGTTGAGCGAAAAATTCGATGCGGTGGTCGATGACTTATGGCGCAGGCTCGACTACGACGTCGACGGTATCGTCATCGAAATCTGCGACGAGAAGGTCCGGCAATTTATGGGGGCGACCCGGCATCACCATCGTTGGCAGATCGCCTACAAGCAAAACACTGAGGTAGCCGAGGTGAAGGTGCTGCGGGTGGTGGCCAACACCTCGCGGTCGGGCCGGGTGAATCCGGTGGCCGAGGTCGAGCCGACGCGTCTCTCCGGTGCCCTCATCCAGCGGGCCACCGCCCACCATTATAATATGGTACGGGTGAAAGGGATTGGGCCGGGGGCGGTGATCAGGTTGTCGCGCAGCGGCGAGGTCATCCCGAAGATCGAGGAGGTGCTGGTGCAGGTTACGCCCGAGCTGCCCGGCGAATGCCCGAGCTGCGGCTCATCCCTCATCTGGGAAAACGACTATCTGCTCTGCATCAATACCATGCAGTGCCCGGCGCAGATAACCAACGGCATCGAACACTTTTTCAAGGTGCTCGGCAACGTCGACGGCTTCGGCCAGGCCTCGATCAGGAAGATCTTCGCCGGCGGCATCCGCTCCCTGCCGGAGATCTATAAACTCACCGAAGAGCGGCTGGTCGGACTCACCTTCGGACCCAAGCAGGCGCAGAACATGGTGGCCCAGCTGCAGCGGAGCCGCCTTTCACCCATCGAGGACTGGCGTTTCCTGGCAGCCTTCGGCATCTACCGGATGGGCATGGGCAACTGCGAAAAACTGCTCTCCGTCCATCCGCTCGCCCGGGTGTTTACGCTGACCCGTGAGGAGATCGTGGCCATCCGGGGGTTCAGCGACAAGACAGCGGACGAGATGCTGGCCGGCCTGCGGACCACCGCCGATTTGTTTACCGCCATCTATGAACTGGGTTTCAACCTCATCGTAACGCCGCTTGCGGCGGAAGAAGGGGGCGCGGGGCAAGGCCCGCTTTCCGGCAAGCTGCTGGTCTTCACCGGCACGATGCAGCAGGGCAGCCGGGAGGACATGAAGAAGCAGGCCAAGGTTATGGGGGCCAAAGTCGGCGAGTCGATTACCGGTAAGACGGATCTTCTGGTCTGCGGTGAGAAGGTGGGGGCGACCAAGTTGAACAAGGCCAGGGAATTGGGGGTGCGGATCGTCTCGGAAAACGAGTATCTGGCGCTCCTGGCAGAAAGCGGTGCGGGTGAGTAGAGTTGTCCGCACCGCCTGTGTGGGGCCGGTAATTCGGTGTTACTTGGGCGGCACCAGGAGATTGCCGGCTTTGGCAATATTCTCGTGCGGGACCTCGTCGATGAAGATCAGAATGGCCTCGGGCGGCTTGTTCGCTTCGCGGCTGATCACTTCCGTAACACCCTTGCTGATCTTTTGCTTCTGCTCTTTGGTTAAGGTTCCGGCGACCCGGATGTTGACATAGGGCATAACAATTCCTCTTTCAATTTGAATTTTACTGTTGAGCTGGAATGGCCGGGGCATCGGCCATCACCGTGGAATGTACTCTTTTTGCCAACAAATTAACAATTACAACGTGAGGTGGGTATGCATATTCTCGTAACGGGTGGGGCAGGATATATCGGCAGTCATACCTGTCTTGAACTGCTGGAGGCAGGCTATCGGGTGACGGTGGTCGACAATCTCTCCAATTCCAGCCGGGAGTCGCTGAATCGGGTGGAACAGCTGACCGGAAAAAAGGTCGATTTCTTTGAGGTCGATCTCCTGGACAGGGACAGGCTGGATGGAGTCTTTGCGGCTGTAACTGAAAAGATTGAAGCTGTCATCCATTTCGCCGGCAAGAAGGCGGTGGGGGAGTCGGTGGCGAAGCCGCTCCTCTATTATAAGAACAACCTGACCGGGACCATCAACCTCTGCGAGGTCATGGCCGCCCATGGGATCAAGGATATCATCTTCAGCTCTTCGGCGACGGTCTACGGCGATCCGGCCAAGGTGCCGATCATGGAAGACTTCCCGCTTTCCTGCACCAATCCCTACGGCCGGACCAAACTCGTGGTGGAGGAGATCCTGCGGGATGTCCATCATGCCGATGCAGACTGGAACGTCTGCCTGCTCCGCTATTTCAACCCGGTGGGTGCCCACAAGAGCGGCCGGATCGGCGAGGACCCGGACGGCATCCCCAACAATCTGGTGCCTTATATCGCCCAGGTGGCGGTGGGCAAACTCGAGAAGCTTTCAGTCTTCGGCAACGACTATCCGACCGCGGACGGCACCGGAGTCCGCGATTATATTCATGTGGTCGATCTCGCCCGCGGCCACGTCAAGGCCATCGACCGACTGCGTCAGCGGCCCGGCGTCGTCGTCTACAATCTCGGCACCGGCAAGGGCTACAGCGTTCTTGAGATGGTCCGAGCCTTTGCCGAGGCCAGCGGCCGGGAAATTCCCTACCGGATCGCCGACCGTCGGCCGGGCGATATCGCGGCCTGCTATGCCGATCCGGCCAAGGCCCTGGTCGAATTGGGCTGGCAGGCTCAGCTTGGCCTGCGCGAAATGTGCGAGGATACCTGGCGGTGGCAGAAGAATAATCCATCGGGATACCAACTCAATTAATCCCGGGAGCCTTTCGGATTATGCCCTTTTTCCCCATCTCTTCGTTAAACTCGAAAAAATTATCCTCGGAATATTAACTATATGCCTCCGGTAATTTTTTCGAGTTTGCCTCGATCTGAGAAAAAATTGCTATAATCCGACAGATTCCCAGAAAAAGATGGTCCAAGATTTTTCGCTAAGGTTATCCCAGTTCCTGCTGAAACATCATTGCCGATTACATAATTGTGCTTTCCCTTGACCTGGGAATAGCAATTACCTCCATTCCCACACGCATCCGGGGCCAAATGGCCCGGATGCTGTCTCCACTTTCCTGTAATTTGTCCAACCCCGCTCACTGCTGCACAAAAGTCTGCTGTTTATACCTTTCATAGAAGTCTTCTGATGTCAAAAGCTTATGCGACATTGTGGCACTTATGAGTTTTCCTTATCATAAAATTCAAGAATTATCGGAATTTTCTATCAATAGTTTCGAGAAGATGCTGGAGACACTGATTTTACATTCAAAATCGGTATTGCACTTCCACCGGCCTAATGGTATTTTCCGAAAAATTTAACCAAGAGGCACTGTTTGCACAATGCGACCAAGTAGAATAAGAGCGATGATCTTTGGCTGCGGCAACATCATCATGGGCGATGATGGGTTCGGACCCGCCGTAATCGACGCACTGCAGACTCGCTATGACCTGCCGGAGGATGTTCAGGCGATCGATGCCGGCACCGGTGTCCGCGAATATCTCTTCGATTACCTTCTTATGGAGGAGGGGCGGCCGGAGCGGATCATAGTTCTCGATGCCGTCGACTTCGAGGGCCGCACCCCCGGCGAAGTGTTTGAAATACAGCCCACGCAAATCCCCGCCAAGAAAATTCACGATTTTTCCCTTCATCAGTTCCCCACCGTCAATCTTTTGCAAGAGCTGACTGAACATACCGGTATCCCGGTTTTGATTCTCGCTGCGCAAATTGAATATATCCCGGAAGAGATCGCTCCAGGACTTTCTTCCGCCATGGTCAAGGCTGTTACAGAAGCATGTGAAAAAATATCACAAATTCTTTCTCTTACCGTCAAATGAGGTGACCTTTTATGATGTACGAATTTAAAGTCAGCGAACTTGCAGAAGAATTTGGGGTCCACCGAAACACCATAAGGAACTGGATCAATGCCGGTACCCTTTCTGCCAAGGAAGGTCCCGGCCGCAAGTACCTTATGAAGTTTCACGACTACCAGAAACTCTGCGAAAAGTTTGGGCGCGAGCCCCATGTCACTCCCTCCAACAATGTCAGCTCAAAGGCCCTCGGCGCGCTGGAGAAGACGGATATCGAACCGCTGCTGGTGAACGGTGTGAAAAGTCAGATTGCCCTCGACCCGTCCTGGGCCGATGCCTGTCTGACCTGCGGCACCTGCGCCAGCGCCTGTCCTATTTCCGGAGTCGACGGCCTTGACCCGCGCAAGATTGTCCGCATGGCAGTGCTCGGCATGGACGAGGAGCTGGTGAAGTCGAACTGGCCCTGGAAATGTACGATGTGTGCGAAATGTGAGGAGGCCTGCCCCGCCAATATCTCAATCACCGCTCTCATGCGCAAGATCCGCGGCACCAGGAAACGTTCGGAAGTTCCCGGTCCGATCCATAAAGGGGTTGTCATGTGTCTGGAGCGCGGCAACAACCTCGGCATCCCCAAAGACGACTTCGTCTTCCTCTGCGAAGATCTGGGCGAAGAACTGGCCGCCGACTCCTGCCCCGGCTTCAAGACTCCGATCGATGTCCATGGCGCACGGGTGCTGGTCACGGTCAATTCCAAGGAGCCGTTCGGTGAACCCGACGATATGAAATGGTGGTGGAAGATCTTCTACGCTGCCGGCGAATCCTGGACCCTCTCCTCCGAGTACTGGGAGGGCGTCAACTGGGGCCTCTTCTCCGGTGACGACGAGTCGATGAAAACCGTGGTCGGCCGGATCGTCGACAACATGCGGAGGCTGAACTGCAAGGTTCTCCTCCTCCCCGAGTGAGGCCACGCTTACTTTGCAACCCGGTCCGGGTTGAACAGGTGGTACCCCGAAGCACTCAAAGAATTCAAGATCGTCACCGTCTTTGATCTCCTGCTCGAATACATCCAGGAAGGCAAGATCCAGCTCGACAAGTCGGTGCACTCCATGGCCGTTGCCTATCACGATCCCTGCAACTACGGCCGGAAATCCCTCAAGGCCTTCGGCCAGGCCTATTTCGAGGAAGGCCGGGCGGTCACCAGGGCCTGCTGCGACGATGTCCGCGAACTCAATCCCAATCGGAACAGCGCCTACTGCTGCGGCGCGGGGGGTGGGGCCTGGGCCATGCCGTTCTCCGAAGAGCGGGTGTTCTACGGCCGGATCAAGGCCCGGCAGATCTCCGAATCCGGCGCCCATCTGGTGGTCGCACCCTGTCATAACTGCCGGGATCAGATAATGAAATCCCTGAACAAGGAATACGACCTGAATATCGAAGTGAAGTATATCTGGGAGCTTGTCGCCGATTCGCTGATTATGCCGAACAAGCAATAGAATGCCGGGACGTCGAGGTGCGTAAAGCCATAAGGCTTAAGCGCAAAGGAAAACACTGATATTCTATTGCGTAAGTAATGCTAGGATATTGCTACAAAATAAGAGAGGAGAAACCTATCATGCTGGACACAAAGAAAGTTGGGTCGGTTATGATTGTGGGAGGTGGAGTGACGGGGATGCAGGCTGCCCTCGATCTCGCCGATTCCGGGTACTATGTGTACCTGGTTGAAAAATCGGGAGCCATCGGCGGGGCCATGGCCCAACTGGACAAGACCTTCCCCACCAACGACTGCTCGATGTGAATCATCGCGCCAAAACTGGTCGAGTGCGGTCGGCACTTAAACATAAAGTTGATGACGCTCAGCGAAGTCGTAAAAGTAGACGGCGTCGCGGGTAATTTTTCGGTAACAGTTAAAGAATCGCCACGTTATGTGGACATGGAGAAGTGTATCGCCTGCGGCGCCTGCTCCGAGAAATGTCCGAAAAAAGTGGACAGTGAATACGATGCCGGCACCGGCAAACGCAAGGCGATCTATGTAAAATACGCCCAGGCGGTGCCGCTCAAGTATCAGATCGATGCGGCTTCCTGTATCCGTCTGCAAAAACCCGGGGCCTGCGGCTTCTGCGAGAAGGTCTGCGACGCCGGCGCCATCAATTTCGATGACAAGGAAAAGGTCCACCTGATCAATGTCGGCGCCGTGGTGCTTGCGCCGGGCTTCGAGGTCTTCGATCCGAAACCGGCCGGCGTCTGGGGCTACGGGGTGCACAAGAACGTCATCACCTCCCTGCAGCTCGAGCGCTATCTGTCAGCGTCCGGGCCCACCGAAGGGCACCTCATCCGCCCGTCGGACGGCAAGGCGGTAAATAAAGTAGCCTTCCTGCAGTGTGTCGGCTCCCGCGATGAAAACCTGTGCGGAAACGGCTACTGCTCTTCGGTCTGCTGCATGTACGCGATCAAGGAGGCGGTCATCGCCAAGGATCACGTGCCAGGGCTTCATACCTCCATCTTTTATATGGATATGCGGACCCACGGCAAGGAATTCGATCAGTACCTGGAGCGGGCCAAAGAGGATGCCGGGGTACGGTTCGTGCGCTGCCGGATAGCAGGTGTTGAAACCGATGGCGAGAGCGGCGATCTGCGGCTCCGCTATGTTAACGAAAACGGCCGTCAGATCGAAGAGTTCTATGACATGGTGGTGCTCTCGGTCGGTCTCCAGACACCCAAGCACGTGCTGGAGTTGGCCCACACGCTGGACATCAAACTGACCGCCGACAATTTTGCCGCCACCTCCGATTTTGCCCCGGTCCAGACTTCGCGGGAAGGCATTTACACCTGCGGGGCGATTGCCGGACCGAAGGACATTCCCCAGTCGGTGGTCGAAGGTTCGGCTGCGGCCGCAGCGGTTGCAGACCTGCTCGCCCCGGTCAGACATGAACTGACCAGTGTCGCGACCTTCCCGGAAGAGAAAGATATCTCCCAGGAAGAACCGCGGATCGGCGTCTTCATCTGCCACTGCGGCTCGAATATCGCCGGCGTGGTCGATGTCAAGGCGGTGGAGGAATATGCGGCGACGCTCCCGGATGTGGTGTATGTCGAGCGCAATCTCTTCTCCTGTTCGCAGGATACCCAGGAGATGATAGTAAAGAGAATCCGCGAGCAGGACCTCAACCGGATCGTCATCGCCGCCTGTACCCCGCGGACCCACGAGCCGCTGTTCCGCGAGACTCTGAAAGCCGCGGGCTTGAACGAGTATCTGGTCGAGATGGCCAATATCCGCAACCATAACTCCTGGGTCCACAGCAAGGATCCCCAGGCGGCCACCGCCAAGGCGAAAGACTTGGTGCGGATGGCGGCGGCCAAGGTCACCTTCGGCGATTCCCTCAAACCGATTTCGGTGCCCATCACCCAGAAGGGTCTGGTGATCGGCGGTGGCGTGGCCGGCATGACCTCGGCCTTGAATCTTGCCAAGCAAGGTTTTGAAGTCCACCTGGTGGAAAAAACCGACACTCTCGGCGGCAACGCCCTCAATCTCAAACACACCTGGGCCGGCGAGCATGTGCCGACGCAGGTCGCCAAACTCATCGATAAAGTCATCTGGAACGACCGCATCATCATCCACAAGGAATGTGTGGTGACTGCGGTGGATGGCTTTGTCGGCAACTTCCGCTCGACAGTCACTGGCAAGGACGGGATCGCCAAGGTCATCGAGCACGGCGCAGGCGTGGTGGCTATCGGCGGCGACGCCTATATCCCCAGCGAATACAACTACAATTCCATCACCCGCGTGGTGACTGCGGTTCAGTTCGACAAGCTGTTCGAGCTGAAGGAAAAGCATGTAAAGCAGGCGAAGCGCTTCGTCTTCATCCAGTGCGTGGGGTCAAGAGAGTCCGACCACATGTACTGCTCGAAGGTTTGCTGCACTCATTCCGTGCAGTCGGCCATCGCCCTGAAAAAGGAAAATCCCGAGCGCAACGTCTACATCCTCTATCGGGATATGCGGACCTACGCCCAGCGTGAGGCCCTCTTCAAGCAGGCGCGCAAACTCGGCGTAATCTTCATCAACTATGAACTGCACGGTAAGCCGAAGGTAACCGAGGTGGGCAATGACATCCAGGTCGAGGTCTGGGATCACGTCCTGCACCGGCCGCTGCAGATCGCAGCCGACATGGTTATTCTGGCAACCGCCATCCGGCCCAAGGAAGATGCCGCCGATCTCGGCAAGCTCTACAAGGTGCCGGTCGACGCCAACGGCTTCTTCCAGGAGGCGCACGCCAAGCTGCGGCCGGTCGATTTCTCCACCGACGGCATGTTCGTGGCGGGCCTTGCCCACTATCCGAAGCCGGTGGAAGAGTCGGTCGCCCAGGCGCTCGCCGCCTCGGCACGGGCCGCAACGCTTCTCTCCAAGACCCAGGTCTCGCTCGATGCGGTGAAGGCCACCGTCGACGAGACTTACTGCGACGGCTGCGCCCTGTGTGTCGATGTCTGCCCGTACAATGCCATCAGCCTGATCGAGAAAGGGCCGGCAGGGGCGGACGGCAAGCGGGCGATCCAGGTTAACAAGGCTCAGTGCAAAGGCTGCGGCCTCTGCCAGGGGACATGTCCGAAGCGGGGCGTCTATGTGTCCGGCTTCACCATGAAACAGATCAGCGCCCAGATCCAGGCGGCCCTGGCGGTTTGATATAAAAAACTTCGAAACCCTCTCCGCTCCTGCCATCCGTTCTCCATTGGCGGACGCGGAGAGGGTCTTCGAGAATCTCAATGAGGAGGAGTAGATCACATGAGTTTTGAGCCTAAAATTGTTGCCTTCTGCTGCAACTGGTGCTCTTATGCCGCAGCCGACCTGGCGGGCACTGCGAGGATGCAGTACCCCCATAACGTGCGGATCATACGGGTAATGTGCTCGGGTATGGTGCATCCGGAATTTGTCATGGATGCCTTGTCCCAGGGTGCCGACGGGGTCATGGTGCTTGGCTGACACCTCGGTGAATGTCATTACCTGGATGGTAATTATAAAGCGATGACCCGCTCCGACATGATAGTCGAACTGTTGGGGGATTTTGGCTATGAGCCCGAGCGATTCAGCTTGACCTGGGTATCCTCGGCCGAGCCCGATAAATTCGTGGCGGCGGTAACCGAGATGACTGCCCGGATCAAGAAGCTGGGTCCTGTCAACCGTCAGGATGCCAGCGTGGCATAAAGGAGAGAGAGATGGGTGTAACTACTGCTTTGGAGTGGCTTGGCTCCTGTTCGGGGTGCGAAATCGCCATCCTGAATATCGGCGAAGCGCTCGTGCCGATTATTACCGAGGCTCTTGATATCGTCCACGCCCCGGTACTGATGGATCACAAGTATTTTGGCCAGTGCGGCGAGGGTGTGACGCTGACGATCCCCGAGGCCGTTGTCGGTATCGTAACCGGCGGGGTGAGCAATCACGAGCATCTGGAAGTACTGGAAGAAATGAGAAAAAAATGCAAGGTGCTGATTGCGCTGGGCACCTGCGCGACCCACGGCGGCATTCCTGCCCTGATGAATGGTCAGGATCGTCAGCAGAGCTGGGAAGAAGTGTATCAGACCGTCACCACCGATCCGGGGGCACAGATCCCCAATGTCGAGGTACCGGCACCGCTTGACCGGGTCTACGCCTGCGACGAGAAGGTGAAGATCGACATGCAGCTGCCGGGCTGTCCGCCCAACCCCGAGTTGATCGCGGAAGTCATTGTTTCGCTGCTGGAAAACCGCGCGCCGGTCCTGCCTGGCAAGAGCGTCTGCGATACCTGCCCGACCAGAAGGGAAGGGAAAGGCGACGTCGAGAAGGTCAAGCGTTTTATTACCAACGCCACTTTCAAGCCGGGCGAGCCGATCGACCAGATGCGCTGTCTCCTGGAACAGGGCTACCTGTGCATGGGGCCGGTCACTGCCGCGGGCTGCGCCAAACGCGGAGCGCCGGCCTGCATCAGCGCGCGCGTCCCGTGCCGCGGCTGCTTCGGCCCGGTGCGCAAGGATGGCAATCAACTGCTCGATATGATGAACGCTCTTGCCAGTAACGGCATCGATTATAAGTCGGTGGTCGATCGCCGCTCGTTGCTGCGGTTTTCAGGAGCCCATGGAATGCTTCGGCCGGTGAAAAAACGGGCCGACAAGGAGGATTAAGAGAATGGGAAAGGTATTAAATATAGCACCTGTTTCCCGCATCGAGGGGCATGCCAAGATCGCCATCCATCTGGACGATCAGGGCAATGTGCAGGATTCCTTCCTGCACATCCAGTCCCTGCGCGGGTTTGAAAAATTCATCGAGGGGCGGCCGGCGGAGGAAGTTCCCCGCATCGTCAACCGAATCTGCGGGATCTGTCCGTGGATGCACCACCTCGCCTCCAACAAGGCGGTGGACGGAGCATTTGGGGTGACTCCCACCGAGACCGGCTATAAGCTGCGGGAAATGTGCCAGGTAATGGCCCATATCAACGACAAGATCCTGCACTTCTTCTTCCTGGCCGCGCCCGATTTCGTGCTCGGACCGGACGCCGACTATGCGGTGCGCAACGTCATCGGCGTGGTCAAGGCCGCGCCGGAGCTCGCCACCCAGGTGGTGAAGATGCGGCAGCTGGGTCAGATGATGCTCGACAAGTTCGCCGGCAAGGCCATTCACCCGATCGCGGGCGTGGTCGGCGGCTTTGCCAAGCCGATGATCGAGGAAGAGCGTCAGGAGCTGCTGGCCGGTACCCGGACTTTGCTCGATTTCGCCTGCTTTGCTCTCGATTTTGCCATCAATAACGTTTTTGCCAAGTATCTCGATGTGATCAGCGACCTCGGCGTGATCAAGACCGGTTTCCTCGGCACAGTCGATCGGGCCGATGGCTCGCTCCGTCTCTACGACGGCAAGCAGCGGCTGATGAAGCCGGACGGCAGCTATGTCGACTTCGAAGGCAAGGACTACACCCAGTACCTCGGGGAGCATGTCGAGCCATGGGGTTATTCGAAGATGCCTTATGCCAAGTCCTGGAACGAGGGCTTCGACATGAACCTTGCTGCGCCGAAAGGCATTTACCGAGCTAACACCTTGGCCCGGATCAACGTCTGCGACAAGATCTCCACCCCGAAAGCCCAGGCGGCCCTCGAAGCCTTCCGGGCCTCCTTCGGCCGGCCGGCCCAGCAAACCTTGCTCTATCACTATGCCCGTCTGATCGAGCTGGTCTACGCCTGCGAGCGGACCATCGAACTCCTTGAGTGGGAGGGGATCACCGATCCGAAGGTCCGCGCCAAGGTCGAACCGAAGGCCGGCCGCGGCGTAGGTATCGTCGAAGCCCCGCGGGGGACCCTGATCCATGACTACACCACCGACGACAACGGTTGCATCGTCAAAGCCAACCTCATCGTCGGCACCACCCACAACATTGCGCCGATGAACATGAGCGTCAAGCAGGCTGCGACCACGCTCATCAAGAACGGCGTCTACAACCAAGGATTGCTCAACCAGGTGGAAATGGCCGTCAGGGCCTACGACCCCTGAATGTCCTGCGCCACTCACCGCCTGGATGGCGGCATACCGGTAGCAGTAAGCATAGTGGATTCCAAGGGAAAAGAAGTTGATAAAATAGTTGGCTAGGAAATCTGCCGCCGCCTGGCAAATCTGCCGGCGGCGGGGATACGAAGCAGGCCTGAGAAATATCCGCACCAGGCCCGCTTTGTTGTTTTATTTGTTGGAGATGTAGTATATACATAACGTATTCGTCTTCCCGGAGAGGAAGCAACGAAAATAAGCAGGAGACGACCATGCCAAACACAAGAAGAGCGCAGGTGCGGGCCGAAAATCCGAGCGGTGCCTGCGGTAAACTCGACCACATGACGGTGGATGAACTGAAGGCGCGCGCCGTCGGGGATGAGTTTGACGGCACCTGTCCGGCCTGTGGAAAATTTCATCTGACCCGGGCCGAGATAGAAAAGATCGAACGTGAAAAAGTGGTAGACTCGGAAAGTTATAAAGAGATGAAAACCGAGGCGGAAGCCCCGGTCGCCAAATAGTAAGACAAGTGCAATTGCGCAGTTTCAGGGGGGAGGCAACTCCGCCGCAAGTAAGTTTCGGATCCAGGTGAAAAGGATCTCTTTTCACCTGGTCTGAAAGGATGTATGCCGATGAAAGCCGGTAAAGCAGTAAACGATTTGGAACATCAGAACGAATTGCTCGAAGAATTGCATGAACTCGTCGATCGGCCAATCCGTCTGATGGTGGCTTGCGGTACGCAGAACAGGGCAATCCTGAAAAGCGGCCTTCGCGAAAAACTTCCCGATATGCTCGAACTGGTGGCCGGTCCAGGCTGCAGTGTCTGCGTCATGCCGGCCGGTCACATCGACGCCTTTGTCAAGGTGGCGATGCAGCCGAACGTGATTACCGCGGCCTGCGAGGACCTTATCAAGGTGCCGGGCAGCAGGGAATCGCTAGCCAGCATCTGGAAGAAAGGAGCCCGGGTCGAGGTCATCTCATCGCCCATGGATGCACTGGATATTGCCCGGCGCGAGCCCGAGTTTACCGTGGTCTATCCGGCGGTCGGTTTTGAGGCCACCGCGCCCTCCGTCGCCGAGACGATTCTCGAGGCGGCCCGCCTCGGCATCGAGAACTTCTGCGTCTTTCCTTCTATCCGGCTGTTGCCGCCGACCATCGATCTTTTAATGCTCGACCCGGATCTCAATATCCGCGGGCTGCTCTGTTCCGATCACATCAATACCATCTCCGATACGGAGGCCTATACCCAGCTGGCCAAGCGGCATCATCTTTCCTGCTTCATCGGCGGTTTTGAGGTAAACGACATTCTGGAAGGATTGGTGAGTCTCGTCAAGCAGATCCGGAACAACGAGTCACATTTCGACGACACCTCGGCCTTTTCCTATTCCTCCGCCGACAACCGCAAGGCGCGGAAGATG
>Ga0154407_1047_pt1 | contig 27753 bp, 21 predicted proteins | sample RifGroB2_FD_115911 | JGI IMG/M metagenome (GOLD analysis project Ga0154407, IMG submission 115911) | Desulfobacterales bacterium GWB2_56_26
CCCCAATTTTGTCCTTCATTTACGTATCAGCATTGAAGCCACCACCGGTTACAAAGAGGGAGGGTATGAGATCAAGCTCGTTGCATCGGTACCAAATGATACGGTTGTCGTGACCAGGAATGCAGAAGCTGTGCGTGCCGCACTGACTGAATCCTTTGACGTTCTTGCTTTGCAGTTGAAAGAAATTCAGCGGAAAAAGAGGAAAAGCAAAAAACAACCCGGAGTTGAAGAGTCGACCGACAAAGTCGGCGTGATAAGAAAGATTTCTCCGCAAGAATCCTACGGCTTCATCATGTCATCGGATAAAAGGGATATATATTTCCACGAAAATGCTCTTAAAAATCTCAATATGGAAAGTCTCAGTGAAGGGGACAGTGTCGTTTTCGGTGAGACCTCCGGCGACAAAGGACCTCAGGCTTCATGGGTGAGGGCGGCCGGCTGACAGAATATATTAAATTGACATAACGACAAAAAGGAGCCTGAGGCAGACATTCTGTCCCAGGCTCCTTTTTTGTGGGATGTCCAGGGGGCAGATCTATGGTAAATAAGCTGGTGCGGTGAGCGGCGGTTGCCGGTGCTCATCCTGCCAATGCCTGGTGAAATTATAACTGCATTCAAAAAAGGGAATAGACCCCGAACCGTGAAAAAAGAAATCTACATAATTGACGGAAGTTCATACATTTATCGCGCATATCATGCTATTGTGCCCCTTTCGAACAGCAAGGGAACGCCCACTCACGCGGTGCTCGGCTTTATCAACATGGTGAGACGTCTGGTGCGGGAGAAAAAGCCGGAGCATATCGCTATCGCCTTCGATAGCCGAGGACCGGTTTTTCGGCATGAACTGTACACGGCATACAAGGCAAATCGGCCGACCATGCCCGACGATTTGCAACTCCAGATCCCGTATATCAGAAAATTTGTCGAAGCCTCGAATATCCTGATGCTCCAGCAGGATGGAGTGGAGGCGGATGATATTATCGCCTCGGTGGTGCGAACCTTTACGGCTTTGGGTCACTCGGTTGTACTGGTTTCGGGCGACAAGGACCTCCTGCAGCTGGTGGACGCGAACGTGGTGATGTGGGACCCGATGCAGGATAAAGTGATGGATCGGGAGGCAGTCCATGGCAAATATACCTTATATCCGGAGCAGCTGCTGGAATACTTTGCCCTGGTCGGCGACAGTTCGGATAATGTCCCCGGGATCGCCGGGATAGGTCCTAAGACCGCGGCAAAACTGATCTGCAGCTACGGTAGCCTGGAGGGGGTATACAGCAGTATTGACGAGCTCAAGCAGTCAAAAATGAAGGAGAGGCTTATTGCCAGTAAGGCAGATGCCTTTCTTTCCCGGCAGTTGATCAGTCTAAAAAACGATGTGTGCGTTCCCTGCGAGCTTGCCGATTATGCGATCCGGAAGTCTGACGACCACCTGTTGCTCGAGATCTTCCAGGAGTTGGAGTTTACCAGCCTTCTGAAGGGATTGGATATTGCAACGCCTGTACCCACCGACGGCTTTACCATCGTGCGAACCAGAGCCCAGCTGGTTGAAATGGTTGAATTGCTCGATCAGGCCAAGATCTTGGCGGTCGATACGGAAACGACATCCCTGAATGCCAGAATCGCCCGGCTGGTCGGCATCTCTCTTTGCGCAGATCTCGACCGGGCCTTCTATATTCCCTTTGGCCACCGCAATCAGGATGGCAGCCTGGCAGGTAAGCAGCTTCCATGGCAGGAGGTACTGGAGTCGATCCGGCCGTTGCTGCGCTCGGAAGATACGGTCAAGGTTGGCCACAACATCAAATACGATATCACCGTGCTCAAACAGCAGTGGGGGATAGAGCTCGGCGGAGAATTGGCGGACACCATGATAGCCGCCTATCTGATCGAAAACGGTGGCAGATCCTTGAAACTCGACGAGCTGTGTCTGGCGCGAGGCGTGCGCATGACAACCTATGCGGAGGTCACGGCAGGCGACAAGAGGGACGATAGCTTTGCCTACGTCGACCCCGTCAAGGCCGGGATCTACAGTTGCGAGGATGTCTATGGAACCCTCATGCTCTGGCAGGAATTTGGCCCGCAGCTCGAAGCCAAGGGGGTGATGGACCTCTTTCGCCGGGTTGAGATGCCGATCGTTACCATCCTGGCCGAAATGGAAACTGCGGGTATACGCGTCGATACCGCGATTCTTGCCGGGTTATCCAAAGAATTCACGGAAAAGCTCCGCATGTTGGAGGAACAGGTCTATACCCTTGCCGGCCACGAGTTCAATATCAACTCCCCCCGGCAGTTGGGACAGGTGCTTTTTGAGGAGCAGGGCCTGCCCTATGGACGCAAGAACAAAACCGGTTATTCAACCGATGTCGGAGTTTTGGAAAAGCTCGGGAGAATCAATGAATTACCGGAAAGGGTGCTGCAATATCGGACCGTGGCGAAGCTGCTGTCGACCTATATCGATAAGCTTGGCCAGTTGCAGGATCCGGAAACGGGCAGGGTTCACACCTCTTTCAATCAGGCGGTGGCCGCAACCGGCCGCCTGTCCAGCAGCGACCCCAACCTGCAGAATATCCCGATCCGGACCGAGGAGGGGAACCGAATCCGCGGAGCCTTTGTTCCCGGCGAGGGCTTGATCTTTCTCTCGGCCGACTACTCGCAGATCGACTTGCGGGTTCTTGCCCACTACTCGGGGGATACAGCTCTGGCCGGCGCTTTTCTGGCAGGTGAGGATATCCATGCCAGAACTGCCGCGGAGATTTTCGGCGTATCGCCCTTGCTGGTGACTTCAGAGATGCGGCGGGTAGCCAAATCCATAAATTTCGGCATCGTGTACGGCATGAGCAGCTTCGGTCTCGCCAATCAGCTGGATATAGGCAGGAAGGAGGCACAACGGTTTATCGAGCGATACTTTGCCCTGTATACCGGTGTGCAGCGTTTCATGGAGGAGATCGTGGCAAAGGCACGGATATGTGGATATGTAACGACCCTGCTCGGCCGGCGGCGCAGCATCCCGGAAATCAATTCAAAAAACAAGGTGCAACGGGAATTTTCCGAAAGGACCGCGATCAACACACCGATCCAGGGGACTGCCGCCGACATCATCAAGCTGGCGATGATAGAGTGTCGGCGTGCGCTCACGGTGAAAGGTCTCATGGCCAGGATGCTGCTGCAGATCCATGATGAACTGGTGTTCGAGATGCCGGAAGAAGAGGTCGATACCGCCACACCGATAATCAGAGCGGCGATGGAGAATGCAATCAAGCTTGACGTGCCGTTGACGGTCAATCTTCAGGTTGGCAGAAATCTTGCTAAATGAAATTTGCGGCCGGGGTAACAGTGGCAAGCCATCAAGGTACTTCCGGTGGTCCAAGCAAGACGATTTGACTTTTTTTGAGACAAACTTACAAGTGTCTTTTTCGGCGGATTAACTTATAAAAGTGTAAGGAAGGCGCATTTCTCGCCTGCAGATTGACAATGCCTGAAAACAAAGAATTGCAGCAGCTGATAAGTGAAATCAAGCTGTTTATGAAGTATGCGGTATCCGACGCCCAGATGGGAGCGGCGGAGGCGGTATTGCATAAATACCGGAACAACTCGCGAATCCTCAACCTGCTTCGCGAATATTATCTGGCCTTACCGGATGCCCGCGAGGAGCCGGTGCTGAGGATAGCGAAGCTCGTACAGCACCAGGGAGTATCGCTGCTGGTTGTCACGACCTCGTCGGTTTCCTATGTCTACGTTTCTTCCGCCCAGCAAATTGTTTTGCTTGGTGAGTATCGTGCCGAACTGGAACCGGAGGTGCTGGAATATTTCGGTTTCGACAGCCATGAAGATTTCCTGAAGATTTGTCTGCCTGTCGGCGACCTTGAGGAATGCGTTCCGGGCAGCGAACCGACAATCTGTCCCGCCTGCGGAGTCAGCGAGGGAGAATACCATCTCCTAGGCTGTTCAATCGAGATTTGCCCGTGGTGTGAAGGCCAGCTGAGCAAATGCAATTGTCGCTTTGAGCAACTTGAAGTCGATGCGATCGACGAAGAGGAGCAGCTGGAAGAATTTGTCGATCTGCTTACAGCCAAGGGCCGGATTCCTTTCGAACAGGAACAGGTTCCGTTCTATCCGGGAACCAGTCGAGGACTGGACGGTGACGACACCGCCGGTGAGCTGGAGCAGTAAGAGTTGCTGTGAAAATTGCAGCAGCGGAAGATGCCAGGAAGGGTAGGGAGGGCAGGAGCGAGATATCACTCCTGCCCTCCCGGTGAGGGAAGAAACCGATTATTTTCCGGGCTTCGGATCCACGGTCTTGAGATAACGGTAGAGATCCGAATCGGAAGAGAGAACGAGTGAGGTATTGCCGCCGATCGTCTCCCGATAACTTTCCAGGGTTTTCTGAAAGGCAAAAAAATCCGGATCCTGCGCATACGCCTCCCCGTAAATCTTCGTTGCCTCAGCGTCCGCCTTGCCTTTCAACGTCACAGCTTCCTTGTTGGCGGTGGAGATTATTTCCTTCAGCTTTCGTTCGACCGTTCCGAGAATTTCCGCTTTGAGTCCTTCACCGGTGGAGCGTTTTTCCGCTGCGATGCGCTTTCTTTCGGAGATCATCCTGTCGTATACCTTGAGGCGGACCGAGTCGATGTAGTTGACGCGTTTGAACATGACATCGATCAGCTCGATGCCGTATTGCGGTGTGATTTTAGCTGCAATTTCGAGTATTTGCCTGGTTATCTGGTCGCGACCGTTGACGGGTTTTCCGCCGACCAGGCCGGGATCGGTGGTCTCCGACATGGTGGCCATCGACCAGTCCGAACTGCGGATTATCTCAATCAGATTATTCTTGTTGACCATGTCGCGCAGGGTGCCATCGATTATATTGCTCAAGCGCGACTGAGCCGTAGCCTCGGTCCTGACCGCCTGCAGGAACTTCAGGGCGTTCGTGATCCGCCAGCGGGCGGTGGCTTCGAGATAGACGTAGGTCTTGTCGTTGGTGGGGATCTGGTTCGGTTCGCCGTCCCAGATCAGGATCTTTTTTTCAAAAATTTCGGTATGTTGAATGAAAGGCATTTTAAAGTGCAGGCCAGCATCCGTAACCGGATCGCCAACCGGGGCGCCGAACTGGGTGATTACCACCTGTTTGCCTTCTTCCAGAATGAAGAAGCCGTCATAGATCAGGACAACCGCCAAAAGGACGAGACCTGCGAGAAAAAATTGTGCCACTTGTTTCATGTCTGTCTCCATTTGCAGATTATCGCTCTTGCTGTTGTTTCGGCTGGGCCGTCGACAGGCCGGGAGAGGAAAGATTCAGCAGCGGAATAGGTGACTGCTGGTTCTTGTCGATAACATAGACTGTCTGCACATTCGGCAGAATTTCCTTCATCGTCTCCAGGTACATCCGCGTCCGGGTAACCTCGGGGGCGTTTTTGTATTCCGCCAGGATATCGTTGAACCGCTGGGTTTCACCCTGGGCGTCGTTCACCCGCTGCGCCTGGTAACCGTATGCCTCCTCGATAATCTGTTTCGCTTCGCCGGCCGCTTTGGGGATGACCCGGTTGTAATTTTCCTGGGCTTCGTTGACCAGCCGCTTCATGTCCTGATCGGCTTCATTGACTTCGTTGAAGGCCGGTTTAACTTGGTCGGGGGGATTGATATCCTGAAACTGGACGGTAGTAATGGAAACGCCGGGCGTTCCCTTGGGGAACAAGCCATCCAGTTCGGCTTGCAGTTCCGCCTTGACCGAATTGGCGAGGAGGTCGCGGTTGCTGAGGAGATAGTCGAAATCCATGTTGCCGACAATCCGCCTCGTGACGCTTTCAGAGATGTCACGGATGGCCTGCTTTACATCGGAAACGATAAAGAGAAAGGAGTAAGGATCGGCAACCTTATATTGAACGATCCAGGCCACGTTGATGACGTTGGTGTCGGCCGTCAAGGTCAAGGATTCCATGTCGAAGCCGCGCTTGTCGAGCATCGATTGCTGGCCGGGAGTGCGGCTGCGGAAACCGAACTCCTCCATGCGGATATTCTCAACGTCGACCTTGTATAATTTATCGATGTAGGGAATCTTAAAATGCAAGCCGGACGGGGTTGTCCGGGAATATTGGCCGAACCTCAGGATGACGCCCACCTCGCTGGGTGCGATCTTGAAAAAGGACGAATAGACACCCTGGAGCACGATAATGATCAGTATAACCGTCAGGAGCTTGCCGATGTTGGCAAAAGGTGAAGTCGGCCGAGCGGGCTCCTGACCGTTACCGGGAGGTGGAGGGTTCTTCTTGTCGGTAAAGAAGTCCTGTAGTTTATTGATAAGCTGGGCTACAACTTCTTCCGGGGTCTGCGGCTTGTGTTTTTTTCCCCAGGGAGGTTGCTGATCTTGATTGGTCATAAAAATCTCCTGACTGGTTTTTCAGTACTCTCTTTCCTTTACATGTTTCATTCATATGAAAATGCAGGAAAAAATATTCTCCATGTGCTTCAGTTAGCCTGTAAGAGTAATAATTGACTGCTGCGAATGCAATCCGAATCGTGAAATTTTACAAAAAATGTTGAAGCTATATGGAGTTATCGGACAGCCCGTCACGATAAGGCAATGAGCCAGCACCCCAGGAGTACGATGATTGCGACCGTACCAAGCAGGCTTTGGCCTATAAACGATGTTCGGAGTGTCGAAAAAAAGGGCAGACGTACCAGATTTCCGTAAGTGAGCCCGCATAACAGGCCGAAGAGGTGACCGCCGAGATCGGTTCTTGCTCCCGAAGAGCCAAGCATGGCGAGGAGTGCCAGGCCGGCCATGATCGGCATGAGAAAGAGCAGCCGGAAACGCGAAGACCTGCCGATATAGTTCATGGTGCACAGCATGCCGATGACGCTGAAAGTAGCGGTTGAAAAACCGACAAACAGATGTCCCGGGCCGTGGACCATGACGTTCAGCAAATTGGCGGACGCGGAGCTCAACAGCAAGGCGGTCAGGCCAATGCCGTTGCCGGTCAGATGGAAGAAGAAATGGAGGAGGAACAAACCGAGAATACTGTTGCTCAACAGGTGGACGAGGTCGGCGTGCAGGGTGAGAGGGGTGATCAACCGGTAGAACTGGTAGTCCTCGAGGATGGCCCTGGAATCGCCGGCCCCCTGGATAAACCAATACGAATCCGGTTGCCAATCGCCGGTGACCCCGTACATCAGGACCAGGCTGCCGATCAGAAGCGGCGCCATGGCCCGAAAAGTCGGGATAAAGTCCGCCTCGCCCTTCTGCAGTTCAGGGGGCTCCTGGTTTTCTACAGCGTATGCAGCAAGTTCATGTAGAGCCTTTTCCTCCATGGAGCGGGTGACGAATATTTCCATGCGGGTAGTGGAATGCATGTGTATTCGGTGCGTGATATCCACAGCGGAAAGCACCAGAGAATAAATATTCAGCGTTTCCGGATCCTGAATTTCGGCTATTCGGACTTCGGGGGACCGAGCATTGCCCGAGGGGGTGGTCGCGGGTTGATTTTCTGCATAATCCCGATCATTTGAGGGCATTACGGAAGGTTTTTGGCCTTGGAAGTGATGGCGGTACTGGCTCCCGCCTGAAATGGAGCGGTTGGAGCTGCCCGTTTGTCTGACCCCCACAAGGAGGTTAGGTGCCTTCACGAAATTCTTTCTTGAAAAAACAGGAAACGAATTTTTAAGGTACTTAAAACGGGCAGCTCTCCGTGCATCAGCTACAGTAATTATCTATCGCGACAATGGGTCCGAATTTTTCCTTCAATTGCAGCAACTCCTGCTTCTGCTTCTCGTATACCTCGAACAGCTTGGCGGGGATCTCCGCTTCTTTGCTGTACGCGGCGTACTGCAGATCGAGGCGTGCGACGATTTTGTCAATATAGAGACTGAACTGCTGAACATAGAGTGATTTCGGGTATTCCTTGTCGATGGTCTGAAACAGTTTGACCAGGTCCTCATATTGGGGCAGATAACCGATCGGCGTGGAGATCGCTTTCACGTCGCCGTTGGCAAAGAGCTCCAGCCAACCGAGCCAGACCTTGACATCTTTCTTCTCGCCCAGCAGCTTATCGCCGCTCCCTCCCCGATTACCGTGGGTGAGGAAATAGTTCAAGCCGGCCATAACCGGGCGTGTCTCAGCGGTAAACTTCGATGAGTTGAAAAAGACGAACTGCGCCTTCATATAATCGGCCAGGGCGCCGGGGATGAAGGGGGCATTGGCCCAGGGTTGTCGGTTGACGCCGGTAGCGCCAACTTCGGTGGCCGTGGCCTTGGAGACGATCGAAGCACCGATGGCAACGCCTTCGTCAGGATTCTTGGCGACCCACACCGGCGGCATGGTGTCACTGTCCCGGCCGGAATAGGTGATCACCTTGATCGGCGCGCCTGCCGGTGATTCCGACAGTTCTGTGGCGTGATTGGCGATGGCCGAGGCCTGCAAGGTGCATCTGGAATTCTTGTGGGACATAGGGATCGGTTTGCCGTCGGCATCGGTCTTGCCTTTAAACCATTCTCCCTGGAAATTGATTCCTCGGTCCGGATGCTCCTCACCGTTGCCCACCCAGTGGGGCACACCGTCGGCGACCAGGACGTTGGACCAGATCACTTCGGTGCCGTCGCCGCGCAGACATTTCATCAGGTGCGGGTCGCCTTCCTGATTGACATCCTCGACGATGCCGAAAATACCTTTCTCCGGATTGATGGCTCGCAGAACTCCGTCATTATCGATCCACATCTGGGCGAGATCGTCCCCGATGAAATCGCTGCCGACCATGGCGGTAGTGGTTTTCCCGCAACCGGATGGCGCGGCGCCGGCGAAAAAGGTCTTTCTTCCGCCCGGTCCGGTCACCCCCGTAATGAACATGTGCTCCGAGAGTTGTTCTTCCAATTTATAATAGGTCGCATAATCGACGCTGAAACGATGGTTGCCTTTCTTGAGCAGCAAGGTATTGCCGGCGTAGGTGCAGAAGGTGGCGAAGGTCGTCATCCAGCTTCTGTCCATAAAGATCCTGGCGTTGGGCACATCGGCCGGGGTGTTGTTGCCTTCGGCATGGACATTGGTGAAAAAGAGGCCGGCGCGTTTGGCTTCCGCATCGAAATCCTTATAGCAATTCCGGTACAGCAACTCGGCCGAGTGCAGAACGTAACCGGACGAGGACATCTCGATCGCCGGGATCGCCGCCTCTGCGCCAACAGGTCCGCGGCTGTAAAACCCGACAATGAGGGTCTTGCCGGCCATAATGCCGGGCATATAGGTTTTGACGTATTCGAGGGCTTCGCTGCGCAGGACGGTTTTGGCGAGCGAACTCATTTTTTCGCCCGGATTGATGATGTAATAGGTCTGATTTACCAATCTGGCCTGGTCCTGCGGGAGATCGAAGTGGATGGTGTGACCCTCCTTGGCGAGCTTTTTCTCTTCACCTTTCTTTAGCGAGTACTCTCTGATCCATTGCACGTCTTCCTTCGAGCCGGTGTCGACGAAAACGTTGTCCGGTTTTCCCATGACTATGGTATTGGCAACCTTTATCAAGGCCTCTTCGTTCTGAATCAGTGACAATTTCTGGAGATTGATATCGTCGAGTTTGGCGGCAAATACCTTCCTTGCCTGGGCAAGATCGGTGACACCGCCTACAACCGCGAGAATATCCTCTCCTTTTTTCAATTCAAGCATTCTTTGCTCCTTCAATTATGCTAGGTGAAATTCACACCATTATAGGAATCTAATTTTGCCTCCCCAGTCTGCCAAACGTTGGCATAATAGGAGTTTTTGGATCCATCGTCAAGGACTACATAACGGTTGCAGGCGAAAAATATCCTGGTAAAAAGTTCCTGATATCATGAAGATCCCGTTTAAAAGTTAACGTAAATCAGGCGCCGGGCACGCCATGTACTTCATGTTGGTTTGAGTTATGCATAAGGTTTTATGATGATAATATGTCTATTCCTGACAATGCTTCCGGTCGGCTGCAGAGGTGGGGACAGCTTCCGGTGAATGGGTGATTGCAACTCTTTATGAATCGTGCTATACGGCACCCATCTTGACCGTTACTGGTCTTTTGAATATTATGTCACTTTGTAGGACTTGCAAAGAGCAAAGCGGTGAGAAATAAAAGAGATGTCGGCTGGAACGCCATGAACGCAAAAAGGGCTGCAACCATAAAGATTGCAGCCCTTGAAAAATCAAATGGTGCCGAAGAGAAGACTCGAACTTCCACGGGGAAACCCCCACTAGACCCTGAACCTAGCGTGTCTACCAATTCCACCACTTCGGCAACGGGCTGAATATGCTTCCTGCGCGGATATTTGTCAAGACTTTCTTCGCGGGCGTAAAACAAAAAAACAAATGATTCGGTCATTATGAAAATTTATCGCAGTATTTCAGATATATCAGAGACTTTTCCCAGCGCCTGTGTCACGATCGGCAACTTTGACGGCGTCCATCTCGGCCATCAGCAACTCTTTGCCACGGTGGTACAAAAGGCCCGAGCCATACACGGAACCAGCATTGCCATAACCTTTGATCCTCATCCCCTGCAGGTCCTGTTGCCCGGAGGTATCAAACTGATCTCGACATGCGAGCAAAAGACCGAGCTTATCGAAATGGCCGGTATCGATGTCTTGCTGATAGTTCCTTTCACCAGGGAGTTTGCCGCAACTTCCGCCGATGAATTCGTGTCATCGCTGCTGGTCGGACGGCTGGGGGTTAAGGAACTGGTCGTAGGATACGATTATGCCTTCGGCAAGGGCCGAAGCGGAAACATCGATTTTTTGAGAAAGCAGGGCGAAATCCATGGCTTTCCCGTGACGGTAGTCGATGCCTTCTATGTTCACAGTCAACTCGTCAGCTCGACCAGGATCCGTGAGCTGATTCGAGAGGGCGACATGTCGGCGGCCAAGGAGTTGCTTGGCCGGTTCTATCAGATACGCGGCACCGTCCAGATCGGCAAACAACGTGGCGGGCCGGTCATCGGTTTTCCTACCGCCAACCTGCAATTCGACAAGGAAGATCTGGTTCCCAAGCACGGAGTCTACGTGACCCAGGTCATATGCGACGGCAAATGCTACGGGGGAATTCTCAATATCGGTTACAACCCGACCTTCGGTGAAGAGCGGCTGGTGGCGGAGACCCATATCTTCGATTTCTCCGAGGACATCTATGGCAAACCGATAAAGGTAAATCTGCTCAAGTTTCTCCGCAGTGAAAGAAAATTTTCCGGGCCCGCTGAACTTACCGAACAGATCACAAAAGATGTCGCGATCGCCAAAAAGGTGCTAGCCGAGCAGCAGAAGGAGTTCACTCACGCCTGCGCCGGGCAGTTGTAAACCGGAGCAAAGGTGGACCGGGCGGCAAAGGATTTTTTCTTGTTGCAAGTAAACTCAAGGTGTCTATAGTGTAGGCGCTCGTTATTCCGTGCCCGTATCGTGAACAACAACGGGATGGAAGCCGTACTGCCCGGGCGGACGGAATCCGGAAATTGCCAATTATTGAAGTATTCAAATAGAGGAAAGCTATGTCTGAACAGTTGCAGGAAGATCTGCCGCAAGTGATTGCCGAGTTGGAGAAAAAATGCAAAGAACATCCTCAGTCCATTATGGCATTCCATCACCTCGGACTGGTCTACATGAAAGCCGGACGAGTAGCCGAAGCCATAAAAGCGCTGGAAAAGGCGATCGAACTCGATGATCTCAGCAGCGAAAGCATGATCAATCTCGGGGCGATTCATTTCGGCCAGGGAAATCTTGAAAAAGCAAAAGAGTTGAACGAGCGGGCGCTCGCCGTAAACCCTGAGAGTGCTCAGGCTCATGCCAATCTGGGCCTCATCTGGCAGCAGCAGAGCGAGTTCGACAAGGCCATAGCCGCCTATGAAAAGGCGATCAAGCAGGATCCGAAGCTGGCTAGCGCCTGGATGAATTTGACCTCGGTACTGACCATGAAGGGCGAAGATGCAAGGGCGGTGATCGCTGCCCGGAAAGGGCTTGAACTTGATCCCGATTCTCCGCTCGGTCACAACAATCTGGCCGTGGCGCTGTATTTCAGCGAGCAGTATGCCGAGGCTAAGATTCATATGGAGAAGGCGAGGGAGCTGGGATATTCCGTGGATCACAATTTCGTGGCGAGACTTCAGGAAAAACTGGGGTAAAGCCCGGAATCAGATGCAGCAAAGAGTGTGATCCATGCCTCAAGAAAAGATAAAAGTACGGCCCTGGTGCCCGTTCTGCGGTCAGAAGGTCGGCAGGGCAACCAATGCTCCCGTCCGTAAGATGAACGAATTCCCGGTCGGCCGCTGCCAGTGCGGGGCGGTCTACAGCTGCGATGCCACCGGCCACAATATCGGGGCGGCGATCGTGGAAACGCTGGTCTACGCCTGCGATGACAACGCGGATTTCGCCTGGGAACTTATGCCCGAAGACGATTATCTCACCGGCCGCATCGAGAATTACGATGAGGCCAATCATCAGGTCGTAGCTACCAAAAATATCGACGGCCGGGCGGTGCGCGGCGTTCTGTATTTTGTCCGGCTGCATGCCGATGCGCACGAAATCTCGCGCCGGATCAAAGAGAAAAAGGACCAGATTCTTGAAAACAGCGTTCCCTCGCTGCGTAGCGAGGAGTGCGTGGTGGTCGAGCCCGCGCCGGACGCAAGGCGTATCCGCAGGAAGGCCGACAAGTCTCTGGTCAAGCAACTTGTGGACCGCGATGATATCGATGGACTGGTTGCCCTCTGCTTTGACGATAAGAAGACTCTCCGGCTGATGCAGCGCTTGCTGTACAATCCGGTAGAGGCCGAGCGCTGGCGGATCGCCTGGGTTATCGGGCGGGTTACAGCCAGGACTTCGACGCGCGAGCCGGGGCCGGTATCCGAGCTGTTGCACCGTCTTTTCGAGGCTTGTTCCGATTCGGCCGCGACTCCCTGGGGCATGGTCGAGACCATCGGCTATGTGGTAGCCTTGCGTCCCGATATCTTCGGGGCCTTTACCCGACACCTTTTGAACTATCTCGGGGATCCGTCGACCTGCAATCAGGCCCTTTGGGCAATGGCGGAGATCGCCGGCAGAAGACCGGATCTGATCCGCAACACCCCGTTCTATAATCTTTTTCATTTTTTGCAGCATCCTGAGGCGCAGGTGAGAGGTCAGCTGGTCAGGCTTTTGGGCCGGATAAAAGCCACCGAAGCGGGCATCCAGCTTATGCAACTCTGCAATGATCAGGCAGAATTCACGTACTGCCGGGAAGGCCAGCTGATGACGACGACCGTTGCCGAGACTGCGACCGAGGCTGTACGTGCGATACACGGAGAAAATCACCATGAGTAACAGTAACCTGCAGTCCCTCGATTCCATAGCTCCGCTTAACAGCCCGAAAGATGAAATATCCAAAGAGTATGAGGAGGGAAAATCCCTTCTTGAACGACAGGAATATAGTCTTGCGGCCGTGGCCCTGCATAATGCTTTGATCGGTTACGAGGAAAAAGGGGATGATGCCGGAGTTGCCAATGCCAGCAATCAACTGGGCCATGTTTGTCTTGCCCGTCAGGAATTTGCAAGCGCTCTTAAACACTATGAACGGGCTTTGAACATCTGCGAAAAGGCGGGCGATCGCATGAGCATTGTTGCCGTCATGAAAAAAATTGTTGCGGCGCAGAGGGGACTTAAGCAGTATGATAAGGCTATCGACACCTGCTTTGCCTTGATCGATCACTATCAGGATAACCGGGATCCGCAGGGCAGTGTAACCACTCTCGAGGAGATTGCGGAAATCTATATCGGCGCAGGCCAGCGGGAAAAAGCTGCAGATACATATCGAACCATCGCCGCGATTCACAAGAACTTCCGGCATGACAATATCGCCGCCGGTTATCTGCAGAAGGCGGCCGAGCTGATTGCAGCGGAATAAGTCGTATGTTTACCGGAATTATTGAAGGTATCGGCAGGATTGCCGGCAAGCGGACCGCAGGCGGCGGCATGGTCTTTGACCTGGAGGCCGGCTTTGAACTGACCGATCCCGAGGAAGGTGAATCGATCGCCGTGAACGGTGTCTGTCTCACTGCTTATTCGATCCGTGGGCGCAGATTTTCCGCCGATGTCTCGCCGGAAACGCTTTCCCGCACCAAACTCGGCTCGCTTGGTCCCGGTGACCCGGTCAATCTGGAACGGGCTCTCAAGCTTTCCGATCGTCTGGGGGGGCATCTGGTTTCCGGCCATGTCGACTGTATGGCCTCGGTCGCCGGTCGAAAGGAAACCGGCAAGTATACCATTTTCTCCTTTTCCATTCCTCGCGAGCAGGAGCGGTATATTATAGAAAAAGGGTCGATTACCATCGATGGGGTGAGTCTAACGGTCAACAGTTGCGCAGCAGGCATCTTTGCCGTTTCTATCATTCCGCACACTTTGCAGGTGACCACCCTGGGAGATTTAAAAGTCGGCAGCAAGGTCAATATCGAGGTCGACCTGATCGGAAAATATGTCGAGAAGCTGTTGTCGCCCAGAACGGAATCCGACGCGCAAGACAAGGGCGAAGACCTCAATCAGGCTTTTCTCGCCAGACACGGCTTTCTGTGATGCTGGAAGAAGAGGGTGAGGAGAATTCAAATATCAATGAGTGTGAGTTAGATTATGGCTGTCAGTTCTATTGAAGAGGTAATTGAGGATGTCAAAGCCGGGAAAATGATCATCCTGGTGGACGATGAGGATCGCGAAAACGAAGGCGATCTGTATATGGCAGCCGAGATGGTATCCGCGGAAGCCATCAACTTCATGGCCATGTACGGCAGAGGCCTCATCTGTCTCACGTTGAGCGGCGAGTTGGTCGACAAACTCGGTCTGCCGATGATGGTCAATAACAATACGTCGCCCTATGGCACCGGATTCACGGTCAGTATCGAAGCAAGATCGGGGGTATCCACGGGGATTTCCGCTGCCGACCGGGCGCGCACCGTCCTGGTGGCCGTCGACCCGGACGCCAAGTCCTCCGATCTGGTGAGCCCAGGCCATATCTTTCCATTACGTGCCAAGGATGGCGGGGTACTCGTCCGAACCGGCCAGACCGAAGGGTCAGTGGATCTCTCCCGCCTGGCCGGTTTGCGTGCTGCCGGCGTTATCTGCGAGATCATGAACGAAGACGGGACGATGGCCCGCATGCCCGATCTGGAAAAATTTGCCGCCAAACACGATGTGAAAATTGCCACCATCGCCGATCTGGTCGCCTATAGACTGCGTCAGGATACCCTGGTCAAGAGGGAAGTCGAGGCACGGGTGCCGACTGGCCACGCCGGGGAGTTCAAAGCGGTGGTATATACCAATTCGGTCGATAACCTGGAGCACATCGCCCTCGTCAAGGGAGATATCAGCAAGGTAGAACGGGTGCTGGTCCGGGTTCATTCCGAATGTTTGACCGGCGATGTCTTCGGTTCTTCGCGCTGCGACTGCGGACTGCAGTTGGATGCCGCCATGCAGATGATCGAACAGGAGGGATGCGGCATCGTCCTCTACATGCGCCAGGAAGGTCGTGGCATCGGCTTGATCAACAAGCTCAAGGCCTATCGTCTGCAGGACGAGGAAGGCGTCGACACAGTCGAGGCCAACCACCGGCTCGGTTTCAAGAGCGATCTGCGTGATTACGGCATCGGTGCCCAGATCCTGAGGGACCTGGGCGTGAAAAAAATGGCCATACTCACCAATAATCCTAAAAAAATCGTTGGCCTTGAAGGTTATGGCATCGAGGTCGTCGCACGATTTCCGCTGGAAATGCCGGCGAGCAAGGAAAATAAAGAGTACCTGTTGTGCAAACGAGACCGGATGGGCCATCTTATCGAAGTTGACGATTCGGCCGAGCCCAACGGCGGCTTGACCATTTAACTTTTTCTGGTGTGAGGGTATGGCAAATTTTATTGAAGGAAATCTCAAGGCGGATGGGAAAAAGTTTGCGATCGTGGTTTCACGGTTCAATTCATTTTTAAGTGAAAAATTGCTGGAGGGCGCGGTGGACAGCCTGCTTCGTTCCGGGGCTCTCGGTGAAGATATCGATGTGGTCAGGGTGCCGGGAGCGTTTGAGATTCCTCTCGTAGCCAAGAGGCTCGCCGGAACGCAAAAATATAATGCGGTAATTGTCCTGGGCGTGGTCATCCGTGGGGCAACTCCCCATTTTGACGTGGTAGTCAACGAAGTGTCAAAGGGTACCGCTCAGGCTGGACTGGAGACCGGAGTTCCGGTCATCTTCGGCGTTTTGACTACCGAAACCATAGAACAGGCCATTGAGCGCAGCGGTACCAAGGCGGGCAACAAAGGGGCAGATGTTGCGGTCGCCGCTATTGAAATGGCCAACCTTATGGCCGCGTTGCACTGACAGTATCTCGTTACACACTCCTACTATACCTTGTCTCTTCAGGCGGTTGCCTCGAAGAGGCAAGGTATTTTCATTCAATCAACACGCGGTAATTCATGGGTACACGCCGAAATTCACGGGAGGTCGCTCTCCAGTTTCTCTATCAGGAAGACTTCACTCTCGGACCTGATCAGCCGCATGGCTATGACCTCGCAGAGCGATTCGAGCTTTTTTGTTCGCTTTTCCAGGTGAACAAAAAGGCCCGCTCCTATGCCTACGAAATCCTGCAGGGGGTCTCCACCGAGATAAAGCGACTGGATCAGCTGATAAGCGAGGCGGCGACCAATTGGCGCCTTGAGCGAATAGCCCCGACCGACAGAAATCTTATGCGTATTGCCGTGTACGAAATGCTTGTACGACAAGACGTCCCTCCACAGGTGGCCATCAACGAAGCCGTAGAGATAGCCAAACGGTTTGCCGGAGATGACTCACCCAAATTCATCAACGGGATTCTCGATTCCATCAAGGACCGATTGGAGCACACATAAGCCGCCGGCTGTGGCCATTCCTTGCATTTCCGTTGAATTCCTTGTACATCTTGTGACCGGAAATACATTGTCTTTGCAAAAATCGGGAGTGGCAAAAGCATCGTCATGGCGCAGCAACCGGAAAATCCTCGACCAGGCTTGAAGCAGGAAGCTCTCGCCGTTCTCGGGGTGTTCGTTTCACTTTTTCTCTTCCTTAGTCTTGTTTCCGTAAACCTCAAGATAGCAGGGAACTGGTCTGGGGAAATAGGCCAGTTCATCGCCCGGGGGTTATTCAGCTTTGCCGGAGTCGGAGCCTATCTCCTGCCTTCTCTTCTGCTGCTTCTGTCAATTCTCTTTTTCGGGCCCAAGATGTCTTTCGACCGCTTGCCGCAGATTATGGCCGGTCTGACCGGGGCTCTGATTTCCTTTTGTGGCTTGCTTTCATCGCTGGTTATTACGGATCCGACCTATTTCAACGCCGGTGGTTTTCTCGGCAGGACTGGGTTTTCACTCTTGAATTCGGTAGTGGGTGATGGGGGGACGATTCTATTTTTCACCCTCATTTTTCTCATCTCGCTGATGCTTTCGACTCAGTTTTCACCCTACAAGGTGATGGTCCTTCTGGGTCGGACGGCCGGCCGGATCCGGCGGTTGCCGCAGGCCGTCGATCGAGAGAAGAATTTGGAGGATGGCGGGAACAGGATAAAAAATGGCAAGCTCAAAGAACCACCGGAAAAGGTGCCCGCTGAACCGCATGTGCTTTTGACCGCAGCTGTTCCTGAAGTAAAAGAACCGGTGCCGGTGACAAAGGAGGCTGCCGCAAACCACGATTTTGCCACAAAACCCATAGCCCGTGGAGATTGGCGGCTGCCCCCGCTATCTCTTCTCAACAAAGGCAATCAGGTTCAAAAAAAGATCGACAATGAGATCTATTACAAGATCTCCAAACAACTGGAACAGAAACTGGAAAATTTCGGCGTATCCGGCAAGGTCGTGGGAATTTCTCCCGGTCCGGTAGTCACCACCTATGAGTACGCCCCCGCCCCGGGCGTTAAGATCAACAAGATTGTCGGACTGGCCGATGATCTGGCCTTGGGCTTGAAGGCGCAATCGGTGAGAATTGCCGGATCGGTACCCGGTAAGGCCGCCCTGGGAATAGAAATCCCTAACGAAGTGCGGCAGATTGTGTGTATTCGTGAGCTTATCGCCGCGGAAGCATATCGGGAATATTCCCACAAGTTATCCATTGCCCTGGGGCTGGACGTAGTGGGCAATCTGGCCATGGCTAATCTCGCCAAAATGCCCCATCTGCTCATCGCGGGTGCGACAGGTGCCGGTAAAAGCGTCGGGATCAATACTATTATCGCCTCAATTCTCTATAACGCTACACCGGAAGAAGTGCGGTTTCTCATGGTCGATCCGAAAAGGATCGAATTGTCAGGATATGAGGGAATTCCTCACCTCCTGCATCCTGTTGTCGTCGATCCCAAACTTGCTGCCAGGGCTCTCAACTGGGCAGTGCGGGAAATGGAACGTCGCTATCGCCTGCTTGAGGAGGCCCGTGTCAAGAGCTTCGACTCATACAACGATGTGAAAAGCGAAAAGATCCCTTACATCGTGGTGATAGTCGACGAACTTGCCGATCTTATGATGGTCGCCTCAAAGGAGGTTGAAACGTCCATCGCCCGTCTTGCCCAGATGGCGAGAGCGGCCGGAATCCACCTTATTCTGGCCACACAGAGGCCATCCGTCGATGTCTTGACCGGTCTTATCAAAGCAAACTTTCCGACCAGGATATCCTTTAAGGTTTCCTCCAAAATCGATTCCCGGACTATCCTTGATAGTTCCGGTGCGGAACATCTGCTGGGGGCCGGAGATATGCTTTTCCTGGCACCGGGCACAGCCCAGTTGAAACGCATTCACGGCGCCTTCATTTCTGAAAAGGAAACGTCGGATATCGTAGAGTTTTGGAAAAAACAAGGCACTTCCGCCTACGACGACGCCATGATGCAGGAAATCGAGTGTGAAGAAGACTCAAGCAGTCCTGAAGGTGAAGACGAAATTGATGAACGGTACGATGAGGCGGTAGCCTTGGTAACGCAGACAGGCCAGGCCTCAATATCGATGGTTCAGCGAAGACTGCGAGTGGGTTATAACCGGGCGGCGCGAATGATTGAGATGATGGAGAAGGAAGGTGTTGTGGGACCGGCCGACGGAGCAAAGCCGCGAGAGGTGATTGTGCGCAGTGACTACACGTAGGCGTACTCCTTGAGTTGATGAATTTTCTTGACAATTATCGGGTAACCAATTAAAAGAAACTCTTATGAAAAAATGAGTAGTCATTCATTCTTATGGCTTAACAATCGGCCGCTAGCTTTGTGATTTTCTGTAGTCTTGCTTGGTTGTCAACGCTCGTTTGGAGCGAAGGTGAGCAAGTGATTTTTGCTGTAAATAGTTTAAGTGGATCCTGTCGGTTCAGGGTCACAACAGTTAATACAAAAACTGAGGAGGTAGTTGAATGCCAAGTTATGTAGATCCTTCCAAATGTGATGGTTGCAAGGGTGGAGACAAAACCGCATGCATGTACATCTGTCCCAACGATCTGATGGTTTTGAACGTTGAGGAGATGAAGGCTTACAATCAAGAGCCGGATGCATGCTGGGAATGTTATTCATGCGTAAAGATCTGCCCGCAGGGCGCAATCTTTGTCCGTGGATATGACGACTTTGTTCCGATGGGCGGCCAGGTTCATCCCATGAGATCTTCTGACTCCATTATGTGGACCGTCAAGTTCCGTAATGGCAACTTGAAACGTTTCAAGTTTCCGATCCGTACCACTGCTGAGGGTGCTGCCAATGCTTATGCCGGTCAGAAGGGAGCCAGCCTTGATGACGAGTGTTTGTTGCTCGAGGCATCGCTTCCTACCCCAACCAAATAAGCAGAGTTAGAAACTTTTAACTTAAAAAATCTTTATTTTAAGGAGATTTGAAATGGCATTACCAAATAAACCAAAAGGTGAGCTGAAAGCCGTCGTGAACCCTGAGGTGGTCGAGCATGATGTTGACATCCTCATCATCGGTGGTGGTATGGCAGCATGCGGCGCCGCTTTTGAGATCAAGAAGTGGGCTCCCGAAGGCATGAAAATCGTTCTGGTCGACAAAGCCGCGCTGGAGCGCTCCGGCGCAGTTGCTCAGGGTCTTTCTGCCATCAATACCTACATCGGTGAAAACCCGATCGAAAGCTATGTGAAGATGGTTCGTAACGACCTGATGGGCGTTGTCCGCGAAGACCTGATCTATGACTGTGGCCGTCACGTTGACGAGTCCGTCAAGCTCTTTGAGGAATGGGGACTGCCGGTCTGGAAGAAAGATGCGGACGGTGAGACCCTCGACGGTGCCAAACCCGCTCCGACACTTCGTCAAGGCGGCCAGCCGGTACGTACCGGTAAATGGCAGATCATGATCAACGGTGAATCGTACAAGTGTATCGTGGCTGAGCCTGCCAAGACTGCTCTTGGTGCCGACAATATCATGGAGCGTGTATTTATCGTCAAACTGCTCCTCGACAAGAACAAGCCCAATCAGATCGCCGGTGCCGCCGGTTTCTCCACCCGTGAGAACAAAGTTCACATCTTCCGTACCAAAGCAGCTCTCGTTGCCTGCGGTGGTGCTGTAAATATTTTCCGTCCGCGTTCGACCGGTGAAGGTAAAGGCCGTGCCTGGTATCCTGTCTGGAATGCCGGTTCTACCTACACCATGTGTGCTCAGGTTGGCGCAACCCTCACCATGATGGAAAACCGCTTCACCCCCGCTCGTTTCAAAGATGGTTACGGCCCGGTTGGTGCATGGTTCCTCCTGTTCAAAGCCAAAGTTCAGAACGGCCTCGGCGAGTTCTACGCCAACTCTGCTTCTGTCAAGGATGAGCTCGAGAAGTTCATGCCGTATGGTGCCTCTCCGGTCACCCCGACCTGTCTGCGTAATCACCTGATGCTCAATGAATTGAAAGCCGGTCGTGGCCCGATTTACATGGCTACCGACGTTGCTCTCAATGCATTTCTGGAAGACCGTAAAGCCAAAGGGATGGATGACAAATCCATCAAGAAGTACTGGAAACACCTCGAGTCCGAGGCGTGGGAAGATTTCCTCGACATGTCCGTAGGTCAGGCCGGCCTCTGGGCTGGTATGGATATCGAGCCTGAGAAAGTCGGTTCCGAGATTATGCCGACCGAACCGTACATGCTCGGTTCTCACTCCGGCTGCTGCGGTATCTGGACTTCAGGTCCGGAAGAAGCCTGGGTACCTGAAATCGCCAATGAGTCCCGCGCTCACAAGTATAAGTGGGGCTACAACCGTATGACCACTGTTGACGGTCTGTTTACTGCCGGTGACGGTGTTGGTGCTTCCGGGCATAAATTCTCCTCCGGTTCCCATGCCGAAGGTCGTATCGCCGCTAAGCAAATGGTAAAATTCTGCCGCGACAACGCGAGCTTTAAGCCTGAGCTGAAGCAGACCGCCCAGGAGATTGCCGCTGAGATCTATGCACCGGTAAAACTTTATGAAGAGTTCAAAGGCGGTTCCACAGCTGTAGATGTCAACCCGAACTACTGCAAACCTGCCGGTATCATGATGCGTCTCATGAAAGCTACCGACGAATACGGTGGTGGTGTCGCTACCTACTACATGACCTCCGGTAAACTTTTGAACATCTGCCTCGATCTACTCCGTCTGCTCCGTGAAGACTCCGAGAAGATGGCAGCCGGCGATATCCATGAACTGCTCCGTTGCTGGGAAAACTACCATCGTATTTGGTGTGTCGAGGCTCATATCCGGCACATCGAGTTCCGGAAGGAATCCCGCTATCCGGGCTTCTACTACAGATCTGACTATCCGACCGTTGATGATCAGAACTGGAAGTGCTTTGTCAACTCCACTTTCAATCCCGAAACAAAGGAATGGAAATGTGAGAAGGTTGAATGCGTCAACATCCTGTCGACTGATCCTTGGCTGTAATGGCTGAGAGTGTTGTTGATCTGATGTAAAAAAAATCTCCAGGAGTCTTTGACTCCTGGAGATTTTTTTATATGGAGGTTTTTAGCTTATATGAGCAAGAGAATGTTGCAACTCTCATTCACATAAGCTAAAAAAGTTTTTTGTAGAGCTTCATGTGGTTTTCTGGTCTGTTCCGTTGCGTTCAATAGTTGACAGGGGCTGGAATCTTATCCAAGCAGGGTAAGGTTCGGAACTTGCCAATAGTATAATATTTTTCAGAGCAATTATGGAGGTTAAGGTATGACTGACGAGCAAGGCACCTCTGGTGCGGTTTTGGTCGTAGGCGGGGGCATCAGTGGGTTGACTGCTGCACTGGAGACCGCTGAAGTCGGAAATGATGTGTTTCTTATTGAGAAAGGCGCTTCTTTTGGCGGACGTGTTGCACAGCTGAACGAGTATTTCCCCAAGATGTGTCCACCAAGCTGTGGACTGGAAATAAATTATCGCAGGGTGAAGGACAACCGGCGAATCCGCACCTACACGATGACCACGGTCAAATCGATAAGCGGCGTGCCTGGCAAATACGAAGTTACTCTGGAGACGGCCCCTCGCTTCGTCAACAGTAATTGTACCGCCTGTGGTGAATGTGCTGAAGCCTGCCCGGATGAGATTGCCAATGAGTTCAACTTTGGCATGAATACCTCGAAAGCTGCTTATCTTCCTCATGCCATGGCGTTTCCGAGAAGATATGTAATTAAAAAGGATGCATTGAGCGCGGCTGGCGCCGAAGCAGTCAAAGCTGCATGTAAATACGATGCCGTGGATCTCGACATGAAGGCAGAGTCTTTCACCGTAAACGTTGCATCCATTATCTGGGCTACTGGCTGGGTTCCTTATGAACCAACCAAGATGGAGAATCTCAAGTTCGGAAAATCTGACGCGATCATCACCAATATGATGATGGAGCGTATGGCCGCACCTAACGGTCCGACTGGTGGAAAGATCGTTCGACCGGGTGACGACAAGGCTATCAATTCGATCGCCTTTGTACAGTGTGCCGGATCGCGCGATGAGAATCATCTTGAGTATTGTTCGCATATCTGCTGCATGGCAACCTTTAAACAAATGACATACGTTCGGGAGCAGTATCCCGACGCTAAAATCTATGTGTTTTATATCGATCTCAGAACTCCTGGGAAATATGAGAAATTCCGAGAAGATAGAATGGCGGATAAAAATGCATCCTTCATCAAAGGTAAGGTTGCAGACATCATCCCAGAAGCTGATGGCGGCGTGACTGTGGTTGCCGAGAATGCGCTCACTGCGGAAAAAATCGCGCAAAAGGTCGATATGGCTGTTTTGGCTACCGGAATGCAACCTTCACTGAGTCTGCAGGGCGCGCCTGTATCGCTCAACATGGATGGCAGCGGCTTCATCATTTCAGACTTTGATAAAGCTATGATTTCAGCGGGCTGTGCCAAAAAAGCCGCGGATGTCGTGACATGCACTCAATCATCAACTGCAGCTGCCTTAAAGGCAATTCAGGTTTCCAGGAGGTAAGAATCGATGGATAAAAAATATTGCGCCTATATTTGTGCAGGTTGTGGCATTGGGGACGCTCTCGATATGGAGGCACTTGCTGGGATAGTTACCGGCGAGATGTCAATGGAATGCAAAACCCATGCCTGTCTCTGTGGAGCAGATGGTCGTGCGCTCATAGAAAAAGATATCGCCGGTGGAGTGAATACTGTTGTCGTCGGAGCCTGTTCTCCGCGTGTTATGGGACGTGAATTCGACTTCGGGAAGGACAGGATAACCGTCCGCGCTAACCTTCGTGAGCAGGTTGTATGGGCTCAGGAAAAACCGGAAGAAGGCAAGGAACCTCATAGCGAAGCAGCCGCATTTTTGCAGGAAGCCGCTTCCGACTATATGCGCATGGCCTGCACCAGAGCGAAGAAAACCTTGCCCCCTGAGCCGTACAAGCTTGAAGAAATCAACAAGACAATCCTGGTGATGGGCGGCGGTTTGGCTGGACTTACTGCTGCAAAAGAGGCCGCAGACGCTGGATATAATGTAATTGTCGCTGAGAAGGAGAATGCAATCGGCGGCAAAGCTCTTGGTTGGAGAAAGAGTTTTCCTACCAAGGCGCCGTGGACAGACCTGGAAGAGAATCCGGTAAAGAGTCTCATCGCAAGCGTGGAGGCTAATCCCAAAATAGCCATCAAAACCGCTACTGAAGTCGCACGTATTTCAGGAGCTCCAGGAAATTTCGGCATTACCTTCAAAGCAGCCGGAACTCGTACCGAATGGGATGCACCGAGCAAGGTTACCGTCGATCAACAGGATATGATCGAAAAAGGGACAATGGAAGACCCCAACAAAGGGCTCAAAAAATATACTGAACAGAATGCGGATGCAATAAAAGTTGGCTCGGTTGTATTGGCCACAGGTTGGAAGCCCGCTGATGTTTCACAATACGAACACCTGGGGTACGGTAAAATTAAAAATGTAGTGACCAATGCCGAGTTCGAGCGGCTCGCTAAAGACGGAAAAGTGCCGGCAAATGTCGCTTTTGTTCAGAGCCCGGGAGGTAAGGATCATGACAAGGATTTTCCATACTGCAACTCCGTAACTTCAATGGTCGCTCTCAAACAAGCCCAGTACGTTTGTCAGGACAACACCGACGGGAAAGCCTATATCCTCTATCAGCATATGAGGACTCCAGGGCATATGGAGTTGTTCTACAAGAGTGCGCAGAACAATGATGGCATTTTCCTGACCAAGGGTAATGTCATGAAGGTCGAAGAGAGTGGCAACGGTCTGACTGTGGCAGTTGAAAACACTTTACTGGGAGAAGACCTTTCTCTCAATGTAGATATGGTCGTCCTGGCTGCCGGTATGGAACCGACTACGCTTAGCGAAAATTCCATCAACCTTGCCTATCGTCAGGGACCTGCCTTTGCCGAACTCGAACTCTTTGACGGTTATGCCGATTCACATTTCATCTGCTTCCCTTATGAAACTCGTCGAACCGGTGTTTACGCCTGTGGCGGTGTCCGTAAGGCGGAAACGATGGAAGAGGCTGTCGACGATGCCACCGGCGCCGCGTTGAAAGCGATCCAGTGTATCGAATCTGTCGACAGAGGAGTTGCTGTTCATCCGCGTTCCGGGGATGCTACGTATCCTGAGTTTTTCTTCCAGAGATGTACGCAGTGCAAACGGTGCACGGAAGAATGTCCGTTCGGCGCTCTCGATGACGATGAAAAGGGTACTCCACTTCCAAACCCGACCCGCTGCCGTCGCTGTGGTACCTGCATGGGAGCCTGCCCGGAAAGGATCATTGGCTTCAAGGATTACAATATCGATCTGATCGGTTCCATGATCAAGGCGATAGAGGTTCCTGAGGATGATGAGGACAGATTGCGGATTCTGGCACTCGTTTGCGAGAATGACGCTTATCCTGCTATTGATATGGCTGGAATGAAGCGCTTGGGACTCAACCACATGGTCCGATTCATACCTGTCCGTTGCCTCGGATCGGTAAACATGGCTTGGATCAGGGACGCGCTGTCCGCGGGTATGGACGGGGCAATCTTGCTCGGTTGTGCCTACGGCGACGACTACCAATGCCATTTCGTCAAGGGTTCCGAGATCGCCAATAAGCGAATGGAAAATATCGGTGATACCCTCTCGACACTTGGTCTTGAATCAGAACGGTGCGCGACCAATCAGGTTGCCATCACCGACTACGATAAAATTCCACAGATCATCAACGAATTTGTTGAACAGATCGTTGAGATGGGTCCGAATCCTTTCAAGGGATTCTGATGTGACAATTCTCCTGCAGCAGCCTGGGCTGCTGCAGGAGTTATACATTCCAGCCTAGTATATCGCCATGATATAGCAGGAGAGAAATATGAACGTTCAACCCGATTTAGGATTTATAAAATCTTTGAAGGAGTCCGGAGGGGACACGCTGAAGAAATGTTTTCAGTGCGCCACCTGCTCGGTGATGTGCCCTCTTGCAAAAGAGGGGAAGCCATTCCCCAGAAAAGAGATGATCTGGGCTCAATGGGGACTGAAAGAAAAACTGGTAACCGACCCCGATGTTTTCCTCTGCCATCAGTGCGGTGATTGTACAGCCAATTGTCCGCGCGGTGCGAAACCCGGTGATGTGCTTGGCGCCATCCGTGCTTTTGCCTACACCTTTTATGGATGGCCTGCACCTCTTGCCAAGCTTGCCTCAAGTGCCAAGGGTTTGCCTGTATTGATCGGTATCCCGGTGCTGGTAATTTTCATTATGTGGGCACTCTCTGGAGCCATGCACTTTCCGACCAAGGAAGAATTTGCCAGTCATGGTTACCAGCAGTTCTTTGGCACGTGGGATTTTTACTGGTATGCCAAGAATATCTTTTTCATAGTGTTGATTATGGTACCTGCTTTGGGTATAGGTCTGTTTTCAGGCTTCAAGGGTATCAGTACAATGTGGAAAACCATGTGCGACAATGCCGGTCTCAACAAGGAATATCGGCCATCGATCGTCCAATTCGTACAAAACTTCCTTTGGCCGTCGCTGGTTGAGATTGTCAAACATTCGCGTTTCCGGGAATGCAAGACGAACATCGATAGAGTCAGAGGACATCTACCATTGATGCTGGCCTTTATTGGACTATTCATTGTTACTTGCTGGTCTCTTCTGAAGAATGATGTTCTCGGGCTCATCTGGCCGTCCCTTCATGGACCGCTGCCGATGACAGATCCCTTTAAGCTTCTTGCCAATGTATCTGCAATTGCTTTGCTTTTTGGCATTGGCGTACTCTGGGCCAACAGGAAGAAGGCCGAGAGCGAGCTGAATACTCAGCCGACATTCTACGATTGGTTCCTTATCTGGGAAATAACCGCAGTCGGTGTCACTGGTCTGGCCGCTGAGTTGCTGCGTTGGGCAGGAATGCCGATTTTAGGATATATCGTGTATTTCCTGCACTTGGTTTCCGTTATGATGCTGTTCCTTTATCTTCCTTATACAAAATTTGCACATCTGTTATATAGAACAACTGCTTATGCCTTTGAGAAGTATCGGCAAAGTGAGTATGGCAAAGTGAACTAATAGCGGACAGCATGGGAGGGACATCCCGCGCCAGAGGATAGTAATGGCCGGGTCCGCAAGGACTCGGCCATTTTTTATGTTGTATTTTTGTGTGTATCTCAGGTCTCCAGAAGAAGGTGTAAGATCAATCCATCGAAGGGCATTGGCTCTTCCTTGATGTTGGTGACAGAAAAAAATGTAAAAGCTAAATAAAAGGTTGAATTAGCCTTTTAAAGTGGGTATATTCTTCGCTCTTGTAAGCTGGCGTAGCTCAATGGTAGAGCTCCTCACTTGTAATGAGGATGTTGTGGGTTCAAGTCCTATCGCCAGCTCCATGATAAAATTTATCTTTACAAAGTGGAAATAAGAGTTTAAAGAGTGTCTGTCTTATTTCAGGCGTTCTCCAGGGAGGGGTTCCCGAGCGGCCAAAGGGAACAGACTGTAAATCTGTCGGCTCAGCCTTCGGAGGTTCGAATCCTCCCCCCTCCACCAAGCTCTTCAATTTTGCAAAGAAAGATACATCGGGAGCGGGAATAGCTCAATTGGTAGAGCATCAGCCTTCCAAGCTGAGGGTTGCGAGTTCGAGTCTCGTTTCCCGCTCCATCAGCATTATCTTGTGTTGCAGAAGGTTGCCCACGTAGCTCAGTTGGTAGAGCGCATCCTTGGTAAGGATGAGGTCACCGGTTCGACTCCGGTCGTGGGCTCCATGTGGACACGGTAGCAATCTTCGAAAATAATTATTCAACGGCCTGAGGAGACAAGAAAATGTCAAAGAAAAAATTTGAAAGGACAAAACCGCACGTCAATGTAGGTACGGTAGGACATATTGATCATGGCAAGACCACATTGACCGCTGCAATC
>Ga0154407_1082_pt1 | contig 27274 bp, 26 predicted proteins | sample RifGroB2_FD_115911 | JGI IMG/M metagenome (GOLD analysis project Ga0154407, IMG submission 115911) | Desulfobacterales bacterium GWB2_56_26
CCGGTAAAATGCGCCTCGTATTTCTTGATCAGCATCCTCGCTTTGCCCAGCCATTCCTCCTTGGTCGTCATGACAAAGATGAAAAACGGCTGCCCGTCGACGTGCCTGATAATGAAATGGTACTTACGGGTGGTAATCAGGATATCCTCTACCTCCTCGTCGTCGGCCAGGAGATTGATGGCCTTGGCGTTCGATTTGACGATCGAGGCCAGATAGGCTGCGGCGGCCGCGGTTTCGATGTCGTCCCTGCGGCGAACCTCGGCGATGGACATCCCGTCCTCTACGGTCACTACGGCCGCCGCCAGAATCCCCGGCAATTCTCTCGACATCTGATCGATAAGGTTTTGAAGTTGTTTGATCATCGGTCTGCCTGTTAATTATGAAGACATTTAAAAAGAGATGAGAGAAGATACCCCTTTTGGAGTATGAACTCAAGCAACCTGCCGGGACTATTTCCCGGTACTGCCAAACTTTGGATTTTCTGTGGTAAAGGTCAAAATACCATTGAAATGACTATACCATTTGACTACCCTCAGATGAAATGATTTCTCAAAAATACATCAACCAGCAGGCGGCCCCTCCGATCCGCCGCACCAGAGAGACAGCATGCGGGCGGTAGTGCAGCGGGCAAGCCGAGCCTCGATAACAATAGACGGAGTGACCACGGCGGCCATCGGGTCGGGGCTGGTCATCCTCCTTGGCATCAGGGCGAGCGATACGGCGGATGACGCGAAATGGCTGATTGACAAGATCGTCAACCTGCGAATCTTCGAAGACCAGGATGGAAAAATGAATATCTCCCTTGCAGACACCGGCGGCGAGATGCTTATTATCTCTCAATTCACTCTCTACGGCGATTGCCGGAAAGGTAGAAGGCCCGGATTTTCCACTGCCGCACCGCCCGCGATTGCCGAACCGCTCTACAACCGGTTTATCGAACTGGCAGAAGAGAGCGGGATCCGCGTGGCAACCGGCGTTTTCCAGGCCGCCATGCAGGTCGAACTGGTCAACGACGGACCGGTAACGCTGCTGGTGGATTCGGAAAAATGTTTTTAGTACCTTAGAATTTCATTTCTTGTTTTTTAGAAAGAATTTCGTGAAGGTACTTATCCCCCTTGTGGGGGGTTAATGAGTGATCGCCGGTCCCGGCCATTTTGTTAACAATTCACCTGCCTTTTTCACATCCATAAGGATTCAGAATGACATTCACCATAGGTTCCATCTATTCAGGTTTCCGTCTCGTCACCCATTCGTTTATTCAGGAGATCGCCTCCGATGTCTATATTTTCGAGCACGAACTGCTGAAATGCCCGCTGTTGGCGATCAAAAACAGCGATACCAACAAGACCTTCTCAGTCGCCTTCAACACCACGCCCACCGATTCCACCGGCGTAGCCCATATCCTCGAACATTCGGTGCTGATGGGCTCGAAAAAATATCCGGTGAAGGACGTCTTCGGCGAGATCAACAAGGGCGGCCTCACCACCTTTTTAAACGCCATGACCGGGGCGGACGTCACCTACTATCCCTTTGCCACCCGCAACTTGAAGGAATATTTCAACATCATGGATGTCTACTGCGACGTGGTGTTCAATCCGCTTCTCGACCGGTCCACCTTCCTGCAGGAGGGATGGCACTACCACCAGGAAAGCCCGGACAGCCCGCTGCAGTTCCAGGGAGTGGTGTTCAACGAGATGAAGGGGGCCTTTTCCGATCCGATCCGCCATATCTTCCATAACATTTTCGCCGGACTCATGCCCGGCTCGACCTACGCCCACGAATCCGGCGGCGATCCGCGGAATATCCCCGACTTGACCTACGAGCAGTTTTGCGCGTTCCACAAAAAACACTACCACCCGACCAACGGCATCTTCCTCCTCTACGGCGACGCGCCGCTAGCGGACGAACTGGAATTCCTGCAGAGCCGGTTCCTATCGGCCTTTCCCGCGCCCGGTACGAGAGCGACCATCGAGGAGGGGCAGCTGGCCCGGCAGCCGGTGTTCATCACCGACAGCTATGCCGTGGACTCGCCGGACACCAAGGCCAAGACCTTTCTCGCCGTCGGCACCAATGTCGCGACCTTTGCCATGCGCGAGGAGAATACCGCCCTCCAGATCATCGCCAACATTCTCTTTAATTCCGACGGGTCACCGCTCAAAAACGCTATCGTTTCCAGCGGCCTGTGCAAGGATTTCGGCGGCTTTTTCATGACCAACTCGTCCAGCCGGACCATCATGATCACCTATCTGGTCGGCAGCGAAAAGGAGCATCGCGACAAATTTCTCGAACTCTACCGGACTGCACTCGACAAGATGGTGGGTGAAGGCCTCGACCGCGACCTGGTGCTGGCCGAGCTCAACAAGTACGAGTTCGGCATCCGGGAGGATGCCAGCAAGGCCCAGCGGGGTCTCGATCTCCTCGGCAAGGCCATGACCGCCCTCAAGTACGGCATCGATCCCATCGAGGCTTTGCAGAACGACGAGCTGTTCGCAAAGCTCAGGCACAAGGCGCTGGAGGAAAGCTACTTCGAACAGCTGATCCGTCAGTATCTTCTCGACAACCCGTCGACGGTCACCGTGACGCTCGTGCCCGATCCGGACAAGCAGAAGCGGACCCAGGCCGAAGAGCAGGAGCGGCTCGCCGCCTACGAGGCGAAGGCGACGGAAGAAGAACGGGCCGAGCGGATCAGACAGACCCGCGAACTGATGCAGGAACAGCTGCAGCCGAACAGCGTCGAGACCCTGTCGCTCCTGCCGCAGCTGACCTTAGCCGACCTGTCGACCAAGGACGATTTCCATATCGCCACCCCAACCGAGATGTTCGGCCAACAGGTGCTGGTGAGCGAGCTGCCCACCAACCATATCTCCTATCTCGATGTCGGCTTCGATTATTCCTGTCTGCCGCCGGAACTCCTGCCGCTGCTCGACCTGTTCGGCACCATCGTCACCGAAATCGGCACGAAGAGACTCAGCTATCAACAGTTCGCGAAAGAAATAGCCACCTGCACCGGAGCCTTTTCCCATACCCTTGCCACCTACACCAAACGTGACGTACCGGATTTCACCCGCCCGGTCTTCTGGCTCCATCTGAAATGTCTGCCGGCCTATCTCGATCCGGCCCTGCAGCTCGTGGCCGAAATCCTCACCTCCGTTTCGTTTGCCGACCGGGTGCGGATCCGCGAGATTGTCGGCCGGGAATTCGCCTGGGCCGAGCATTCCGCCCATAGCGAAGGCTACCATCTGGCCTCGAACCGGGTTTTCGCTCACTTAAGCCTGGCCGGCCGCTACAACGAGGCGGTCAACGGCGTCACAGCCTATCTGGCCATCAAGGACCTGGCGCAGAATTATGACGCGCAGGAGGAGAAGTTTCTCGCCGCTCTGGGAAAAACAGCAAACCTCCTGTTCAACCGGAACAACCTGATCCTGGCCATCACCGCCGACGGCCAGGAACTCGGCCATTTCACCCGGGCCGGCGACTGCATCCCTGATGCGCTTGCGTCCCAGCCGGTAACACGATACGAACTGCCCGAGCTGGGCTCGACCGGCATGGCCGACCACGAGGCCTTCATCACCTCGGCGGAGGTGGTCTTTGCCATCCAGGGCGGCAACCTGTTGAAGGACGCCGTCGGCTACAACGGCCATTTCGAGGTATTGAAGACCTACCTGTCCCGCGATTACCTGTGGAATACCGTGCGCCAGATGGGCGGGGCCTATGGCTGTTTCATCCAGTTCGGCCAGCTGAGCGGTAATCTGGCCTTTGTCAGCTACCGCGATCCCCAGGTGAAAAAGACCTATGATGCCTACCAAGGCGTGCCTTCGGTCGTGGCCGGCCTTGATCTGCCGGAAAAGGTGCTGGAACAGCTGATCATAGGCACCTACGGCAACTTCGATCCGCTGCAGAGTGCGGCCGCCAAGGGCGCCACCGCCAGAAACGATTTCCTGAACGGCATCGACGTCGCCTACAAGGAGCAGCGACTGGCGGAGATAGTCCATTCCACCGTGGCCGATCTAAAGAGCTTTGCCGCCGCCTTTGCCGAGATGATGCCGAAAAGTTACCGGGTGATCATCGGCAACCGCGCCAAGATCGAGGCCGACCGGTCGCTCTTCGACGTCCTGATCGATCTGTAAAAAAGAACGGATTGAGGGTAGGGGCGAAAAATCTTTCGCCCCACTCAGAAGTCTACAGTCCATCGCTCGCCTGCCTTACTCCTTGAACTTTCTCGTCATCTTACTATAATAGCCGACGCCGGGAGATGAGATCTCTCGACGATTATTACTTCAATTTTACGCGACACAACTACTTTCCAAGGAGAAAAGCATGCTCTACTCTGCTGAAGTCGTGGAAATGTGCCGGGTGGCTCAGGGGACCAATCACGGTCCGGCCCCGATCCCCCAGGAAGGCGCATGGACAAAGGCCAAAGAGGTGCGGGATATTTGCGGCCTCACCCATGGCGTAGGCTGGTGTGCGCCGCAACAGGGCGCCTGCAAACTCACCCTCAACGTGAAAAACGGCATCATCGAGGAGGCCCTGGTCGAGACCATCGGCTGCACCGGCATGACCCATTCGGCGGCCATGGCCTCGGAAATCCTGCCCGGCAAGACCATCCTCGAAGCCTTGAATACCGATCTCGTCTGCGACGCCATCAATGTGGCCATGCGCGAGCTGTTTCTCCAGATCGTCTACGGCCGCAGCCAGTCGGCCTTCTCGGAAGGGGGCCTGCCCGTCGGCGCGGGGCTTGAAGATCTCGGCAAGGGTCTCAGATCGGTGATCGGCACCATGTACGGCACAAACGCCAAGGGGCCCCGTTACCTGGAGATGGCCGAAGGCTATGTCACAGAAATCGCACTCGACAAGAACGACGAGATTATCGGCTATAAATTTGTCAATCTCGGCAAGATGATGGCCTCGATCACGAAAGGAGTCGATGCCAATCAGGCCCTGCAGGATGCCTCCGGCACCTACGGCCGGTTCGCCGAAGCCGTCAAAACCATAGATCCACGACACGAATAGGGAGGAACACCATGGCACTGTTTGAAAGTTACGACAGGCGGATCGACCAGATCCTCCCGGTTTTGGCAAAGTACGGCATGAAGTCCCTCGAAGAGGCTAAGGAGATCTGCCTGCAGTACGGGGTCGATGTGGCGACGATCGTCCGCGGCATTCAGCCGATCTGCTTCGAGAATGCCGTCTGGGCCTATACTCTGGGTGCGGCTATCGCCATCAGGAAGGGTCAGAAAAAGGCGGCGGAGATTGCCGCCACCTTGGGCGAAGGACTGCAGGCCTTCTGCATCCCCGGTTCGGTCGCCGATGACCGGAAAGTCGGCATCGGCCACGGCAACCTGGCCGCCATGTTGCTGTCCGAGGAAACCTCGTGCTTTGCCTTCCTCGCCGGGCACGAATCCTTTGCCGCGGCCGAAGGCGCCATCGGCATCGCCCGCTCGGCCAACCGGGTGCGGACCAAGCCGCTCCGGGTCATATTGAACGGCCTTGGCAAGGATGCGGCGAAAGTCATCTCCAGGATCAACGGCTTCACCTATGTGCAGACCCAGTTCGATTATGCCAGCGGCAAGCTGAATATCGTCAGTGAAACCAGATACTCGGAAGGTGAGCGGGGCAAGGTGCACTGCTACGGCGCCGATGATGTTAGGGAAGGCGTGGCCATCAACCATCTGGAAGGTGTGGATGTGTCGATCACCGGCAACTCGACCAATCCCACCCGCTTTCAGCATCCGGTGGCGGGCACCTACAAAAAGGAGTGCATCCAGGAAGGCAAGAAGTACTTCTCGGTGGCTTCCGGCGGCGGTACCGGCCGGACCCTGCATCCCGATAACATGGGCGCCGGCCCCGCCTCCTACGGCATGACCGATACCATGGGCAGGATGCATTCCGACGCCCAGTTCGCCGGCTCGTCTTCAGTGCCGGCCCACGTGGAGATGATGGGGCTCATCGGTATGGGCAACAACCCGATGGTCGGCGCCTCCGTCTCCGTGGCTGTGGCTTTGGCCCAGGCGGCGATGGCACGGTAAAGAGGGGTTCGGGACAAAGGGAGGCGGATTTCTTTTTTAGATAGCCCGCCTCTCGGCTGCACCGGGTTGGCTATTCCCCGGAATGGCAGGTGCTGGCGCTTTTGGTTCTTCTGCCTTGGGCTCCGGACTATTGACTTCCGGTTCCCGGGTCGCCGGTTCTTCTCTCGCCGCCCCCGGGTCTTTGGGCGCAGGTTCGGGTGCCGGCCCGGGTTCCTCCGGTGAAGCCCCAGGTTCGGGCTCCTGCGGCGAGGTCTTCGGCTCTGTCGCCTCGTGAATTTTCTTCTTGGTCTTTCTTACCGCTTCCGCCGATTGTTCTTTGGTTTCCCGCCAGGCTTCCGCCCCTTTCTCCTTGGTGAGCTGCCAGGTTTCCTTCGAGGCTTCGCCGACAGCCTTCGCCGCCTCTTTTATTTCCCTGCCGGCTTCCCGCCAATTCGGCGATGCGTCGCCTTCTCCCCCAAAAGCCGGGAACGCCGCAAACAACACCCATATCAAGGCGACAAGAAATCCTGACTGGACGATTTTACGTATTTTTCCCATTCCACTCCTCCTTATCTTCAACGAAACGGGGGAGCATACTGAAGCCCGCCCTTGCTCCAGAGGTTGTTCAGCCCCCTGTCGACCTTCACGGCCGAGTTCGGGCCGAAATTACGGTCGAAGACCTCGCCGTAATTGCCGACCTGACGAATAACCTGCCAGGCCCAGTCGTCTTTCAGGCCGAGTCCTTTACCGCCGGGGCCTTCCAGGCCGCAGAGCCTGCGTACGTCCAGCCGGCTGCTGCTCTTCGCCTTGTCGACCTGCTGCGAACTCAGGCCGATCTCTTCGCCGTTGATCATCACATAGAGGCTCCATTTGACGATATTCAGCCAGGCATCGTCCCCCTGCCGCACCACCGGCCCGAGCGGCTCCTTGGAGATGAGATCGGGAAGGATCGACGCCCGTTCCGGATTGGCAAGGCCCAATCTGAGCCCAAAGAGCTGGGACTGCTGCATCGACAGCACTTCGCAGCCATCGCCTTCAAAACCCTTGACCGCCAGGTCCAGGGTGTCGTAGGGGACAAGCTGATATTCAATCTGGTTGCTTGCCAGATAATCGATGAGATTCTGCTCGGAGGCAGCCCCCACCGGACTGCAGATCCGGACCTTTTTCAGATCGAGCGCACGCCTCGCCGCAAGTTTCGAGGCTACCAGGAAACCCTGGCCGTCATAGTAGCTTATCCCGGCAAAGTGGACAGCAAGGCCGGAATCGCGGGCAAAGGTCCAGGTCGAATGGCGGGAAAGAAGATCCACCTCTTCCGACAGCAGCGCGGTGAAGGCCTCATTTTCGGCAAGCGGCAGATACTCCACCTTATTGGCATCGCCCAGCACTGCCGCGGCCACGGCCCGGCAGATGTCCACGTCTAGCCCGGTCCACCTGCCATCGGCATCGAGGCTTGAAAAACCGGGGGTGAGGGGCGAGACGCCGCAGCGCAGATGGCCTCGTTTCTCGACCTCTTCTTTGGTATAGGCGGAGGCCGAGCCGGCAAAGATAAGCCCGGCCAGCAGCCAGATGAGCCATGTCACTTTTTTCATATATTCGAGAGTGGTAAGCTGAACAAGTTTCCGAAAACACGTTGCCGGGCTGAAAACCGAGCGGCGGTTTTTCATTTGCCTTCGGGATAATAGCTGCTACATTGCTCACCGGTCAATGTAGAATAACACTCGGCACTAAACTAATTCCGGATCACCCGCTTTGCAAAGAAAACAATCCAGAACAGCTCGATTTGTCGCGGTCGAGACTCTCTGCCGTCTTTACCGCCAGCGCATGCCGGTGAAAGCTCTCCTCGGCCGGGCGGTCGAGGACTTCGGCCTGCCCGGCAACGAGCGAAACTTAGCAATGCAGCTGGTATACGGGGTCCTGCGTAACCGGCAGTACCTGGACCGCATTCTCCAGCTGCTCTCCAGAACTCCGCTCAAAAAGTTCGATCCCATCGTCCACCAGGCGCTCGCGGTCGGCCTGTATCAGCTGTTTTTTCTCGAACGGATCCCGGCTTCGGCCGCCGTCAACGAAATGGTCGAATGCTGCAAGACCGCCGGCATCCCCCAGCGGCTGGCCGGTTTCGTCAACGGCATCCTGCGCCAGGCTATCCGGCAAAAGGACCATCTTGCCGAACAGGCAGGGCAGGACGAAACAGGCGCGACAATCGTCAACCATCCGGACTGGCTGGTCGCCAGATGGCGAAAAAACTTCGGCGAGGAAGAGGCCCTGCGGATCTGCCGGGTGAACAACCAGGAGCCCCTGCTGGTGCTGCGGACCAATACCGTCAAAATCTCGGTCGAAAACTTCCGGCAACTCCTCCTGGCGAGCGGTATCGTCGCTCAGCCGGGAAGCTACGCCGAGGATGCGGTGGTGCTCCCAGAATTCCAGGGGTCGATAACCGGCCTGCCCGGCTATGAGGAAGGATACTTTCAGGTCCAGGACGAAGCGGCCCAGCTTGCCACCTGCCTGCTCGGACCCTTTCTCCGGGGAGCTGCGTATCTCGACGGCTGCGCCGGACTCGGCGGCAAGACCTCCCACCTGCTCCAGCTGGCGGCGCAGCACGAGCTCAGGATTCATGCGGTCGAGCCGGATCCGCACCGGTTGAAAAAACTGCGGGAAAACGTCGCCCGCCTCTTCCCGGAGAAGCTCCCGGTCATCCATGAAATGGTCCTGCAGCAGCTTGTCGGGGCCAACCTCCCGCGCTTTGATGGCATCCTTATCGACGCTCCCTGCTCCGGTACCGGGGTGACCGGCCGCCATCCAGATATCCGCTGGAACCGTCGTTCGGAAGATCTGGCTCATTACCGTCAGGAACAATCGGGTCTGTTGGAACACGCCGCGGGGCTCCTCGCTCCGGGCGGCATTTTGGTCTATGCCACCTGTTCGCTCGAGCCGGAAGAAAATGTGGGTGTGATCCGGGAATTTCTGCACAGCCACCAGGACTTCTCCCTCACCGACAGTGCACCGTACCTGCCGCAACCGGCCCGTCGCTTTATCGCTGAGGGCTGTTTCGCCCCCCGTCCCGAAGCGGGCATCGATGGCTTTTTTGCCGCAAGGATGCAGCGCCGTTAGATTTTCGCCTCCTTCGCCACCTGGAGTTTTTCCAGGTTTTTCTTTGCCATCGCCCATGGTCTGTTGTACATTCTCCTCATTCTCGTGGCAGAACCTTAATCCGCCCTGAATCAAAGGGTTTTTTGCCCACCTATGGGGCAGGTCCATTCATCAAGGATAAGAGACAATGGCAGAAATAAAAAGCACCATGGACATGGTACTGGAACGCGCCGCCAGGATGGCCGCAACGGCTCCCGCCGAGACCGACAGCGAAGACCTGATCAAGAAGGGCATGCGCCTGGCTGCCGACTATATGAACCGCAAGGACATCGATCTCGCCAAGGAACTCGCCGGACAGCCGGTGGGGGAACAGGCGGAGGTGAAGAAGGGCATGGCCCAGACCCTGCTCCGCAATGTCGTCCTGCCACGCAGCGAGGAACTGCAGGTCGCCGGCGAACTGGCAGTGCAGGGCATTATCGGCCTGGCCGGCAAAAACCGCGATATCGCCACGATCTGCCGAGAACTGGAACAGATCCTCAAGCAATACGGCCAGCACAAGGAACAGATGACCCAGCAGCTGGACGATGCGATCAGAGCCCAGCTCGAACAACAGAGCGCCGGCCGGGGCCAGGCCGGCAAGATGGGCAAAATCAATCCTGCCATGCACCCGCAGTATCGGGAGGAACTGGGCCGCATGATGACCGGACTGAACAATCAGTACAATGACGCCCTGGACCAGCGCAAGGATATGATTCTCCAGCACCTTTCGACAGCCCGCTGAGTAGTAGATCCGACCACGAATGGATTACCCTAAGCGGATCGCCCGTCTCCAGGCCCAACTGCGCAGAAAAAAGATAGATGCCTTCCTGGTCGGCCAGCCGGAAAATCGCCGCTACCTGAGCGGTTTCGCCAGCTCCGACCACTCCATTGCCGAGTCTTCGGGAGTCTTGCTGATCCCCGCCCGGGGCAGGGTCCGTCTGCTCACCGATTTCCGCTACAAACTCCAGGCTGAACGCGAAGTGCCGTGGGCGGAAGTGATCCTCTACCCGAGAGGGCTCCTCGCTCTGCTCGGCGAACTGCTGCCCGATCTCGGTCTCGCCAAACTCGCCTTTGAAAGCCACTATACCCTTCATTCAGTTGCTGGAAAGATGCAGGGAAAACTTGGCGAGAAGGGTATCGCCCTACTGCCCGTCGAGGATCTGGTGGAGACGATGCGCCAGGTGAAGGACGAAGAAGAAATCGAACTTATCCGCCGCTCCGTGCGGTTGAATGAAGAGGTTTTTGCCGAGATCTACGGTTCTTTTACCGGCCTTGACACGGAAATCGATATCGCGCTTGCCATCGAGTCGGCCATGCGCCGGCGCGGCGCCGAAGGTCCCAGTTTTTCGACTATTGTCGCCAGCGGCGAAAACGGCGCCCTGCCCCATGCCGTCCCCGGCCGGGCGGCGATCAAGAATGACGCTTCTCTCACCATCGACATGGGCCTGATCCTTGACGGCTACTGTTCGGATATGACCAGAACCTTCGTGCCGGGCCAGGCGACCGCCCGCTATCTCGAACTGCACCGGCTGGTCCGCAAGGCGCAATTGGCCGGAATGGCCGCCATCCGTGCGGGCGTGAGAGCTTCCGATGTCGACCGGGCGGCTCGCAAAATCATCGCCGACGGTGGCTACGGCGACTGTTTCGGTCACTCCCTCGGCCACGGGGTGGGACTTGCCGTCCACGAAGACCCCCGGGTTTCGTCCCGCAACAAGAAGCAGCTGCGGGCCGGCATGGTGGTCACCGTCGAACCGGGCATCTATATCCCGGGCTGGGGCGGCATCCGGCTCGAAAATATGGTGGTCGTCCGCGAGGACGGCTGCGAAAACCTCAACAGCGACACAACCTGGCTCGATATATGAAAGGTCCGAAACATTTTGTCCTCGATACCAACGTCCTCCTCCACAATCCGGAGTCGATCAACTCGTTTGGCGATAATTACGTAGTGTTGCCGATGACGGTAATCGAGGAACTCGACAATTTCAAACGCACCAATGACGAACTGGGCCGCAGTGCCCGGCAGGTCATCCGTCAGCTCGATCACCTCCGGTCCGTGGGAACCTTGAAGAACGGGGTGAAACTGCCGAACGGCGGCGTTTTGAAAATTTCTCTCGAAGAAAAAAGCATCAAAGGCGCCTTTCTGGATATGTCGATCCCCGACAACCGGATTCTTGCCGTAGCCACCAACCTGGCCGCCCAGAAGGAAAAGGTCATCTTCGTCTCCAAGGATATCAGCGCCCGGTTGAAGGCCGATGCGCTCGGCATCGAAGTGATGGACTTCGAACAGCAGAAATGCGATTTCGACAGCCTTTACAGCGGCTGGCGGGAGGTAGCGGTGGCCGGCCAGATTATCGATGCCTTCTATAAAGAAAAGATCCTCATCATGCCGGGCAAGGATTTCATCGCCAACGAATTCATAATCTTAAGAGATCAGGAAAATCCCAAGCACACCGGCTTTGCCAGAGCCCTCGGCCGCGACAGCGTCACCCATCTCGACCCCGCTTTCGAGAGCGCCTGGGAACTCCGTGCCCGCTCCAAGGAGCAGCGGATGGCGCTCGAGCTGCTGCTCGACCCAAAGATCAATCTCATCACCCTGATCGGCCGGGCCGGCACCGGCAAGACGCTGCTCGCGCTTGCCGCAGGCCTCCACTGCGTGCTGCGCCTGGAGACCTACGACAAGCTGCTGGTCTCGCGACCGATCATCCCCATGGGCCGGGATATCGGCTATCTACCGGGAACCAAAGACGATAAACTGAGTTTGTGGATGCAGCCGATCTTCGACAATCTCGCCTACCTCATGCGCCTCGGCCACAAGTTCGAGGATGGTACAGTCCAGAATAAGATCGATCAGTTGATCAAAAACCAGCAGATCGAGCTGGAAGCGCTGACCTATATCCGCGGCCGGTCGATTCCCGATCAGTTCGTCATCGTCGACGAGGCCCAGAACCTCACGCCCCACGAGGTAAAGACCATCGTCTCCCGGGCCGGCGAGAATACCAAGATGGTCATCACCGGCGACCCCAACCAGATCGACAACCCCTACCTCGACGCTTCGTCCAACGGTCTGGCCTATGCCGTGGAAAAACTGAAAGGTCAGCCGCTCTACGGCCACGTCACCCTCAGCAAGAGCGAAAGAAGCCCCCTGTCGGCCGTTGCCGCCGATTTCCTCTAATAAGAGAGCAAACAATCATGCGACAGTTTGTAATCGACGAACTCTCCCCCATGGAGCTGGATAACATCGACTCCTACCTGAAAAGAACCATCAAGCAGGGCCCGATGATCGGCCTCTATTGGATTGAGCTGCCGCCCGATCTGCTGGCCGAGGCCCAGCAGGGCCACGAGGCGCACGGCCCCTTTTACCTGGCGGTGGAATTGACCCGCAGTGCGGCGAAGTTCGAGCTGCTGGTGCGCAGCCAATCGAACCTCCACTGCACCTGCATCGCCCATGCCACTGCTATCCAGCGCCAGTTCGTGCTCGATTTTATCGACAGGATGGTGGCCGAGGAGTTGATCAGGGCGTAACACGGGTCTTGCAAAAACTTGACAAGCTGGAGCATATCGGATGAAGCGCTTATTCCTCTATGTCTACGTGTACATGCTGATAATGTTTCTGGCAGTCAACTTCGGCGTCGTCCCGTTTTTTTATAAAGCGGTCCAAGATCACTTCCAACAGCCGGTGGCTCTTTATTGGAGCGGGATAGTCGGCGGATACCACCACCTCATCGAAGACAAACTGAATAGCCTGCCGGTCGACCAGTGGCGCGGAGCCGTCGAGGACCTGCAACGCTACTTTGCCTTTCCCATCGCCATAATGCCTATGGAGGCCGGACCGTGGACCGAAGCGGAAGCAATAGCGATAAAGAGCGGTGAGATGGTGGTACATGGCATCGGTGAGAGTTTTACACACCAGATCGGTGAAAGCGGCATGGTGCTTTCCCTGGGCCCCATACCTCGAAACATACCGGAGATACAAAGTAAAGAATTCTATATTCAGCTGCTGCTTTTTGTGGTGGTCGGCGCATTGTTCTTTATTTTCGCCACTATCTTTGCGTTACCTCTGGCAAAAAACCTCAAACGGATCAGTTCTGCCGCCGCAGCCTTTGGCCAAGGTGCGCTCGATGCGCGGGCCAAGGTGGCCAAACGTTCAACGCTTGCACCCCTGGCCGAGGCCTTTAATCATATGGCCCAGCGGATTCAGGAACTGATTGTCTCGCATAAGGAATTGACCCACACGGTCTCCCATGAACTGCGTACCCCTCTGGCGCGCATTCTTTTCAATATGGAGATGATGGGACCCGCGCCGAAGAACACTGAAGGAGAGCACCACCAACAGGAGATCCGCCGCAATGTGGAGGAACTGACGATCTTGGTTTCCGAACTGCTCACCTATGCCCGTTTCGATCGGGAAAACTACAACCCCCCGAAAGAAATGCTACATCTGGCGACATGGCTCGATGAGCTGACAGCTGCATGGAAGAACGATAAAGAGCATATCCAGATCGATTGCCGGAACAACAGCTCCGACGACAAGGTGCCTGCCCTGGTAAACCCGCGATTTATGGAGCGCGCCATCGTCAATCTGCTGCAGAATGCCGCACGCTACGCCGGGCAGCACATCCATGTGACCCTGGAAACTGCAGAACATCATTGCACTATTCATGTGGATGACGACGGACCCGGCATTGCCACGGCGGATCGCGACAGAATCTTCGAACCCTTCATCCGTCTGGACGAGAACAGGGAGCGAGAAACGGAAGGCTACGGGCTGGGGCTGGCTATCGTCAGGCGCGTGGCCCAGTGGCATGGCGGCCGGGTAACAGTCGATGACTCGCCCATCGGCGGCGCCCGATTCAGTTTGCAATGGCCGCAGATCGGGCAACTCCAATCCGACAACCGCACTGAGGCGGCGGAGCCTCTCCTCTGACTCTCTTTCCTCTGCATATTACTTCTGCTTTTCACAGATGCCGCCTTCACCACCGACCGCTGGGACCTCAACTCTTCTTGCCGGAGGCAAGAAAAATAGAGATCCTGGCTTTATCACCGCAACTGCAGCTTGAAGCGCAACAGTTCTCGTCAATCGACTGCACCGTGACACCCTGCAGCCCAGCCGCTTCATACCACACCGCCACTTGCGGCCGGGCAAAGCCGAGCCAGCGGTCGTGCTGTTCGCGGCGCAGGAAGTCGAAGTCGTGCTCGTTGAGATCGGTGATCACCAGCGTGCCGCCCGGCCGCAGGACCCGGACCATCTCGCCGATGGCGACGGCCGGATCGGGAACATGGTGCAGGTACATATTGGCAAAGACGAAGTCGACCGACCCGTCTGCCACCGGCAGCAGTTCCGCCTCGCCGACCCGGCAGTCCACCCCAGGCAGCTCTTTCGCCAGCTCGGCCAGCATCTGTGCCGACTGGTCCACAGCAATCACCTTCAGGCCGCGGGCTACCAAACCCTTGCTGATAAAGCCCGAACCGGCCCCGACGTCGATGGCCGTCATCCCCCTCCCAACGCCAGCGCTGGCGAGCGCCCGGTCACGGACAGCGGTGGAGAAAAACTCCTGCCGCATGACATCCCACTCCGGGGCAATAGTCTCGAAATAATTTTTACAATCGCATTCACATTCCATCTTCTTGTTCCTCCCGACATGAAGTTGACAAACAGATACCGCTCGCTTCCCGTGCCCGGCTCATGGCCCGGACTAATTCGGCGAATACCGCGACGACCTGCTCAGGGGAGCTGCTCATTTCTTCCAGCACCCGGCCGTACAGTGCATCATTGGCCTCGTTGATGGTGGTACAGGTACTCCTGCCCTGTGGGGTAAGCACGAGACGGATGATCCGGCGGTCGCTCTCGTCGGCCTGCCGCTCCAGCTGGCCGATTTTGACCAGTCCTTCCACCGTTCGGCTGAGGGTGCTTTTCTCCAGACCAAGATGTTCGGCCAGTTCATTCTGAGACGGCCGGCCGAGCAGTTCCACCGCCAAAAGGCAGTGACACTGGGCTACGGAGACCCCGTTGCAGCAGGTATCCTCTTTTAACTGGCCGACGATCAGCCGTTCGAGCTGTCGCAGGTTTTTTCTGAATTCCCGCAATGTTTGTGTGTCCATTCCACCCCCTATTGTGTTGCTTATTACAACTGTTGTATAACACAACTAAAAGCAAACAACAAGTTATTCCTCGTGCGGGCATGAAGTCAGTCGCAGAAAAAACTTAACTTTTGGGCGAATCAGAATCGAGAGCCGCCTGCAATTCCCGGATCCGTTTGGGAATATCGGGTGCACCGACGATTTCCGTAACGAGACAGATGGTCTTTGCGCCGCGCCGGACGATCTCATCGATATTGTGCAGCTTGATGCCGCCGATGGCGACCCAGGGCAGGGAGATGTTGTCGCGGACCCATTCCAGGTAGGAAAAGCCCACCGCATCGCAGACATCGTCCTTGGTCTTCGTGGCAAAGATTGGGCCCACGCCGATATAGTCGGCGCCACACTTTACCGCCTCCGTTGCCTGCTCGGGCGAGTGAGTGGAAAGGCCGATAATCTTGCCCGGACCCAGCAACTTCCTCACATCGGCAACCGGCAGGTCGTCCTGGCCCACATGGACCCCGTCGGCACCGACCAGCATGGCCACATCCACATGGTCGTTGACGATGAAGGTGACCCCGGCGGCCCTGGTCATCTCTCTGATCTTCAGGCATTCCGCGAATATCTCCGACGAGCTTTTGGCCGCCTTTTTTTCGCGGTACTGAATGATCCCGATGCCGCCTGCGATCATCTGCCGGACCACCTCGATATTGTCGCGGCCTGCTGAATATTTTTCAGCGGTGATGCCGTAGAGACCGGCAGGGAGAATGCTCGTTTTCTGACGTTCACTCATGAAACACCTCGCGGAGAACGATATCCGCCATCATGGCGGCAATGATTGCAATCTTCGGGGAGTAGAGAAGGTTCTCTCTGAAATCGTTGACAAAGTCGCCGACAATCGTGCAATTGCCGAGGCGATGCACCCGGATGGCGGCAAGTTCCCGACCGGCAATGCCCGAGGCGGAAACGATGGGCAGCTCGCGGCCGGCGAAAGCCTCGATCAGCTGCTTTTTGGAGGCCTCTTCGTCGAAACCCTCGACCAGGACATCGCAACCGACAAAGGTCTCGGCCATATTGGCGGGGGTGAGGCGCAGCTGCCGTATGTCGATTTCGGCCTCAGGGGCAATGCGCAGGAGATTGTCCCGCAGCATCTCGACCTTGGGACGGCCGAGCTGATCGGCGAAATAGAACTGCCGGTTGAGGTTGGACATTTCCACTTGGTCGAAATCTACCAGCAAAAGCGAAGTGACTCCGGCGCGGACCAGGTTGACCGCCACATTGGAACCGATCCCGCCAACCCCGGCAATGCCCACCTTCATCAGATCATGTCCCAATCTTTGTAAACCGGCTGATAGCCTGCCGCCCGGATCGCCTCCACCACCTCGGCCACGCTTCGCTCATCGGTTATTTCAAACTGGGGCGAGCCGGCGTCGGCCTTCTCTTCGCCGTAACCGCCCACCCCTGTGCAGGACCCGGCGGAGAAGCGGGTGGCGCCGAGGCGGATGAGATTATCGCGGAAGACTGCCCGCTCCCTGGTCGAGATATTGAGCCCGGCCCGGGGCAGAAAGCAGCGCAAGGCCGTCAGGAATTGGACGAAGGTCCGGTCATCGGCGAAGAAATCCGGTTGGTAGTCGCCCTCCGCCGGATTCATCCGCGGCAGCGACAGGCTGATCTCGGTCTGCAGGAAGGTGTCTTCCAGGTATCTGGCATGCAAACCGCTGAGGAAGACCTCGCTGCGCACCTCGCCGAGGCCCAACAAAGGCCCGATATTGATCACGCGAAAACCCGCCCGGGCGCCTCGCTCCGGCGCATCCAATCGCCAGCGGTGATCGGCTTTCGGCCCCGCCTTATGGACCAGGGCATAGCGGCTTTCGTCGTAGGCCTCCTGGTAGAGAGTCAGGCCGTCGACTCCGGCCTCCTTCAGGCGGCGATAGTCCTGTTCGGCCATGGGAAAAATCTCGATGGACACCGAGGCAAAATAGGTTTTCAACAACCGTACCGCCTCTTCCAGGTAGTCGATGGGCGTGACTGCCGGGGCCTCCCCGGTAAGCAGCAGGAGGTGGCGCATGCCGGTCGCGGCAATGGTCTTCGCTTCGGCCTCGATCTCGGCCATACTGAGTTTCTTGCGCCGGATGGTATTGCCCCGGTGAAAGCCGCAGTAAACGCATTCGTTGGCGCAGAAATTGGAGATGTAGAGCGGGATGTAGAGCTGGATGGTCCGGCCGAAATATTGAACCGTCAGTTCATGGGCCTTCTGCGCCATACGCTCAAGACTTGCCGCGGCGAGAGGACTGAGCAACACCAGGAAGTCGTCTGGCGAGAGTATTTCCGCGGAGAGCGCCCGGTCCACCCGCTCCTCTGTGACCCTGGCAAAAAAGTCTTGGAAATCAAAGTCCCTGTAGCGGACAAGCGTGGAATAGAACGACAAGGCAACCCCTCCTCTATTCGAGAAAACCGGTGAGCGGCGACGAGGCCCGGGCCGTGACGCTCTGCCCGGCCAGTTTAGCGAGATAGCCCAGCCGCCCGGCCGCAACCGCCAAAGCAAAGGCCCGGCCCATCAAGGCCGGATCCTCGGCGGTGGCGATGGCGGTATTGACCAGCACCGCGTCTGCACCCATCTCCATCGCCTCGGCGGCCTGGGACGGCCGGCCGATCCCGGCATCGACCACCACCGGCACCCGGCAGTTCTCGATGAGGAGCGCAATAAGCGGCTTCGTTTCCAGCCCGCGGTTGCTGCCGATCGGGGCGCCAAGCGGCATGACCGCGGCGGCCCCGGCGTCTTCGAGCTTTTTGGCGAGCGGCAGATCGGGCAGCACATAGGGCAGCACGATGAAGTCTTCCTTGGCGAGGATTTCTGTCGCCTTCAAGGTCTCGGCGTTGTCCGGCATGAGGTATTTCATGTCGGTGATCACCTCGATCTTGATGAACCTGCCGCAGCCGGCGGCTTTCGCAATCCTGGCGATGCGCACCGCCTCCTCGGCGGTCCGGGCCCCCGAGGTATTGGGCAAGAGCACCACGTCCTTCGGTATGAATTCAAGAATATTCTCGGGCGTTCCGGCCTGATCGATACGCCGCAGCGCCACGGTGATCATCTCCGAGCCGCTCGCAGCAAGCATTTTCGGGATCCAGTTCCGCGCGGCAAACTTGCCGGTTCCGGTGAAAAGACGGCTGGTAAAAGCATGGCCGCCGATAATCAGTTTGTCATCCATGATGGGTTCAACCTCCCCCGACAAAGTTCAACATCTCCAGCACATCGCCCTGGCCGAGCATCACCTCTCCCCAGTCGTCCTGCTTAATGATCCGGCCGTTATGCTCAACGATTAAAGAACCCGCCGTGAGGCCCCTGCCGGCCACCAATTCGGCGATCGAACAAGCCTTACGCCGTTCCTCCCGGCCGTTGATACGGATCTCGATTTCCATGCTTTTTTCCATCACACCACAAGAGCTACCACAAAAAAAGCCGCTTTCCCTTATTCGGAAAAGCGGCTTTGACCATTCGTCGCACCCGGAAACAAATCCGGGCAGGCCGCTTCCCTCCGCCGGCATTACCCGGAGCAGGTTCATAGGGTTGGATGTCCTCCTCTCAGCGCTTACTGCACCCCTAGCGATTTATGTTGTCTTAATTGACTCCGGTTTTTTTGTCAACGCATGTTCTGCAAAAACGGTGGAACCAGCACGTCCCGTCACTTCAAAATATCCACAGCGACCTCCTCCATGTTTCGACCGCGGTCGATGATCTCTGCCATCTTTGCCACGCCTTCTTCGCCTAATCTTACCATCCTGGCCATCATCTCAAGGATCTGGTCGTCTTTTCCCAAAGAGTTTTCCGTCTTGGCGAGCAGGTTTTGCCCGTACCGCAGATAAGTCACCATATCTGCGTAGATCTCCTGCCGCTTGCGCTGTTTTTCCCGCTCGGCGCGTATGATCGGCATGAGTTGCTGAATAACTGCCGCGACCAGCGCATCACGGGGAATCCGCCGCTCCCGCGACACTTTTTCCAAAATATACAGCGACCTTTTGCTGAGCACGAAGGTCTTTGGCCGGACGGGCTGTTTCTCCTGGAGGTCCTTCCCGCCCTCATCATCCGGGAGCTGCATGAACTCCGCATTGTCGATCAGTTGGTCAAGCAGGGCCTTCTGCTGCAGGCCGAATTGACCTGCTGCCATTCCCAGCAACACAATGACACCCTCAGGCAACCGAAAGGTGGTTCGGACCGACTGCCGGCCCCGCAACCGTTCAAGCGAAACCTCAATGCCTGCCTGCTCTGGCGGTCGAATCTGTTTATTCTTGAAATTCATACCCGTCCTCCTGCCTCATAGTTCTCGATCTTTGCAGTTCCATCATTCGGGCAACTTTCAACTCTTACTGTAAATACCATATATTACTTGGTCAATAATGTCATGTATAGTAATTTAATCTTTATTGTTCGTTTAGTAATTTTTTATTATTGACACAACCGTCCCAGTAATTATTTTATGATCACCTAATCGGGAGAGGTAACAATTATCACGGAGAGCGTGCCGGAAAAGGCACGATGAGGGCACCATCTCTCAAGCTAAAACATCAAAGGAGGAAAGCATATGTGGACCAGAATGAGTGACTTCGACCGTATGTTCCAGGCTATGGATCTGCTGCAATCGCGGTTGAGCGGTATTTTTGAGGATTATGGCAGATTCCGGCCGACCGTATCAACTTGGGGTATCACCGAGGCCAGCCCGCGTACTAATCTGTACGATGTGGGCGATCGGCTGGAGGTGAAAATAGAGGTTCCCGGAATTTCCAAGAATGACCTGAATATCAAAATCCAGGGTAACTACCTCGAGATCAGCGGGAGCCGCAAATCCGACACCCCGCAGGGTTACAAAGCCCATCGTATAGAACGGGGCGAAAGCACCTTCACCAGGAGCTTTACCCTGCCGTCCGACGTGGAAGCGTCGCGAGTCGAGGCTGCCTTAAAAGACGGCATCCTGACCCTGCGTCTCCCCAAAATCGAACAGGCCAAACCAATTCAGATAGCTATCGGCTAAGACACCCATAACACATCGAGGTGACCTATGAATGAGCAGAAAGAACTGGCATTGAAACAGGAAAATCTGAGTGAACGGAACCGACAGATCCCGACAGTAGCACCCGTTGTCGACATCCTTGAGAATGACGACGAGATCCTGCTGTTCGCCGATATGCCGGGAGTGAGCAGGGAAGATATCACCGTCAATATTGAAAACGGCCGGCTCGCCTTGTCGGGAGTGAGAAAGATGTCGACTGCCGGAGCGGCCAGCTGGGAAGAATTCGGCGAGGTCGAATACCGGAGGGTATTTTCCGTGCCGCAGACCATCAATATCGGCAAAGTGGGCGCCGAACTGAAAGAAGGAGTGCTGCGCCTTCGCCTGCCGAAAGCCGAGGCGGCCAAGCCGCGGCAGATCGAAATCAAGGCCAGCTGATAAGGGCGAAGCGGCAATGGGCCGCGAATACTTCCTGCGGCCTGAAAGAGAGAGAAGAGAGGCAGGGTCGACCCCAACAAGGTTGGCCCTGCCTTTTTATTTGATATGTCAACAGGTTGAATGAAAAAGTCCACCCACCGCCTTGCCCTGTTGCGTATAGTCGTTATAGATGTTTATTCCCTCTTGGGTATCGACCACGATCGTTTCCACCCTTTGATTGTCGAGCAGAGCCAGCGTCGCCGGCGCGACTCGCAGCCGCCGCATGCGGCCGGTGGTCAAAATGATAATTTCACAGCCGTGGCCGATAAGCTCCTCCACATCGCCCGGTTGAATACCCCGGCCATGGCCGGTGCCATGTTCAGCCCAGTCCCACTCCCTGCCGCCGCCGGGCCAGAGCTTGAAATCCTTCCCCCGGCCGAGCCGGTCGATGGTCATCTTCCCCCAGCCGGAGGTGAGAATACGGGGAGAAATTGGTCTATTCTGTTCCATCGGCTCCTCCATCCCCTGAATCTTGGCCTCTTCTTTTTTCACCCCTTTCCTCTTTATATAAAGCGTCTTCTTGACGCTCGCCACCCGCTCTCCCTGTTCGTTGTGGATATCGACCCGAAACCGCTCGAGCAACTTTTCGCCGGACGCTGCCTTGGCGATTATGGCGGCAATCCGCTCCGGTTCGAGCTGAAAATGGACGGTGACCCGGCCCCGGCCGGGAGCCAGGAAGGCGATTTTGGCGGCGGTATCCCAGACGATATAGTCCCGGCCGAGATTACGCAGAAGCATCAGCATGAAGAAGGGATCGGTCATGGCAAAGAGATTGCCGCCGAAGTGGCTGTTCACGTAATTGCGGTTGTACCAGGTGAGTTTCATCGCCACTTGGATTGTTTGCCAGTCCGGTGCGATATGCGTAACCGTTATGGCCGCCCCCAGATAGGGTGGCCAGCAGTTGATAATAAGGCGAAACAGTCGGGGATAATCCATCGGATTGAAGCCCAGGAAGCCTGGTCCTGTTCTGCCCATGACATTTTCCCCCGTGTTATCCCTGCGGCAGCAGTCCGCCGAAGGTGCTGTTGTTTTTGGTAAGGCCGTCGGATAGTGTGATGGTCTTGCCCATTTCCACTCCCGCCTGATAGGTGCCGCCGTAGACCTTCGCCCCCCGGGTCGAGGACATACGGAGCCGCGGATAGCGCAACCCGACGAAGGCCGCGAGCCGGTGCTCCTCCGCGGTGATCAGCGCGCCCGCCGCAGGCGCCATCTCCTGTCCTGCCCGCGCCTGTTTCTGGGCTCGCATCTTGAGCGAAAAGCCGCGTAGAAGGCCAAGGTAATAACTGTTTTTTTCCGTCCGGGTACGGCCGTTGAACGCTTTACCGTTCTGCGTCCAGAGCAGGGCCAGCCGGTTTTCCAGGAAATGATAGCAGTATTCGGCAATTGCTGTATTTTCCGGGGTCCCGAACAGCTCGATGGTTTTGAAGCTCTCGCCCTCGGCAGGATCGAACCGTTGCGACAGCACCACCCTCACCAGGAAGAATTCCTGCAGGATCGAGCAGATGTGCCGCTGGTAGCCGGCCACCCGCTTCTGTTTCCGGTCGATCACCACATAGGCGTGGTGCGGTTTCAGACCCTGGCTGAGGCCCTGCAGATGGTATTTTTCGATCAGTTCATTGGCCTTTTCCATGGCCAGCGCCGCCTCATGCTCATTGGCCGAGCGCCCGAGAGCCAGGAGCTTTTCAATCCTCCCAAGACACTTCCTGCCGTGCTCGGAGAGCTCTGAGAATGCCGCGATCTCCTCCACATGCTCCGGCAGGATGGTCCCCGCCCGCCGGAATTCCGGCAGCACCCCCAACAGCTCGCAAGCCCGATGAAACATCTCGCCGTGGGCTTGGATTGAACCCTGGCCCTGCCACTGGCTGCACAGCTGGTGCGCCATTTCATGCTTCAATACCTGCAGGGTGACGTCCCAGGAATGGTTCAGGATCAGATGGCGGCTGAGGCCAAGCGTTTTGGTGGCCGGCCGCCAGCAGCCGTAGGCCTGCTGTGAATCGGTGATTTCAAAAACCGGCGGCGTGAGCGCAAGTCTGTGGCTTGCGCAGATGTCGTCGAATTCCAGGTGCAGCTGCTGCAGCCAGAGCTGCTGTAACTGATCGATGTGGCACTTCACAGCCATACGCTCTTCACTCCTTCCGCCGGGATTCGGCATCCTGTTTCCGTAAACGTTACCATAGCGCTCTTTTCTCCCGGAGACAAGCCCTGCGGGCGGTCTCCTCTCCATATTGCTTGATATTCCCTTTGTTGCAGGTATATTGATACGTTATGCGCAGTTCCGAGATCTCTTGCGCCGCTTGAGATGTCGTTTGTCTCAAGCCAACCCAACCACAACACGACCATACCTGCCATGCTCATCGCGACAACCCATAAGAATACCGATTTCGACGGCTTAGCCTCGGTCATCGCTGCTACCATCCTTTATCCCGGCTGCGTTGGAGTTGTTCCCAAAATGACCAATAAAAACGTCGAACGATTCCTCTCGACCCACAAAACCGCCTTCAACCTCATCCTGCCCCATGAGGTCAGACACGAGGAGGTGAAGAAGCTGATCGTGGTCGACACCGATCAATGGCAGCGGCTCGACCGCATGGACAAGCTGGCGAAGCGCACCGATCTCGATATCGAGATCTGGGACCATCACATGATGACCGGCGGCGATATCCAGGCAACCTGGTCGTGCAAGGAGCGGATCGGCTCGACGGTCACCCTCTTCGCCCGCGAGATGCAGAAACGCGGGATTACCCTTAACGCCCTCGACTCGACCGTCATGCTCATCGGCCTCTACGAAGACACCGGCCACCTCACCTTCCCCTCGACCAAGGCGGAAGATGCCCGAGCCGCAGCCTTTCTCCTCGACAACCATGCAGACCTCAATGTCGCCGGCTTCTTCCTTAACCCGCCCTACGAGGAGAATCAAAAGGAAATTCTCTTCCAGATGATGAAAAAGACGGAAAAGCATACCATCTCCGGCCACACCGTCGGCTTCAACCATGTCACTCTCGACAAGAAAGTGCCGAATCTGGCGGCGGTGGTCAACATGTACCGCAAGATCGTCAACGTCGACGCCCTCTTCGTCATTTTCTCCAGCGACGACCGCCACTCCGTCATCGGCAGAAGCGGTGTGGATGCCATCGATGTCGGCCAGGTTTTGAGTATTTTCGGGGGCGGCGGACATGGCGGCGCCGGCTCGGCCACGGTAAAAATGGCGGAGACTTCGGCCGAGGAGGTCAAAAGTAATATTCTTTCCATTCTCAAGGCAAAAGGCACCGAATCCATCCGCATCTCCGACATCATGTCCTTCCCGGTCATCTCGGTCGGACCGGAGACGCCGATGCGGGAAGTCCAGACCCTCATGGCCAGCAAAAAGATCAGGGGCGTGATGGTGGTGGAGAATGAGGAGATTCAGGGCATCATCGTCCTCTGGGACTTGAAAAAAGTCAAGAAGGACAGCCAGTGGGACAGCCCTGTGAAGGCCTTTATGGCCAGAAATATTCTATCCATCGGCCCGGGCGACTCCCCCTCGGTCGCCGCCCGCCTGATGATCGAAAACGATGTCGGCCACCTGCCGGTGGTGCAGGAGGGCAAGATGATCGGCATCGTCACCCGCACCGATATTCTTACCTATTATTACGATCTGCTGCCTGATTAGGCTCGAAATGAGTAAGGACGGGAAGGGAAATCCCGCCCTGTATGTCGTGAATCAGAAGCGATACGAGGTTATCAGATATACCTGATGGACTTCGTAATCCCTGTCCAAACCGGCCCCGCTCAGGTAGACGGTTCCGGACCGGTAGGTGAAGTTGTCGTACCGCCAGTCATCCAGGTTCGACTTCTCATATCCGTAACCGAGCGTGGCCGACCAATGGTCGTCAAGCTTGTAGATGCCTTTCATCCCCGCCCTGGTCTTGTAGTAGTCGTCGGCCTCGGTTACCGTTCCGAGAGGTGCCCCCGCGGCCGCCGATCGGGCAAAGTCGATATTGCCGTCAATTATCTGATAGTCGGCACTGGCCACCAGCTCCAGCCTGGCAAGGACAGGAACCTTCAGGTTGCCGCCGAAGACGAAGAAGTCGTAATCGAACTCCTCGCTCCAGTTAAAGTTGGTCGAAGTGGTCGGCAGCGTCGGATCGGCGCCACCAGGATTGTACCGCCGGGATTCGAAATCGCTCTCGGTGTACTCATAGCCCGCAAAACCGTTCAACTGTATTTTCGCCGGCAACCTAGCATTGACATCGGTATAGATTTCATGCCGAAAATCCTCCTGCAGGCCGAACATCGAGGCATCGTAATCGTCGTACTCCAGGGCGTAACTGACCGCCATCGCCAGCTTCTCCATCGGAGTGAAATCGAAAGACAACTTTCCCTTGTAGCGATCCTTCGAGGCGTAGTCGAAGGGGGTGAAAAAGGCCCGGATCAGGCCATCGCCCTCAAGATCCTCGGGCTCGTAATCAGTATCGGACGAGCGGTTCAGATATTCCAGCCGGAATTTGGCCATCATCCAGTCTATCGCCGTGTTTTTTACTTCACCGAACAGCAGATTGTCGTAAGTGGTATCCGCATCGTCCCGGGTGCGATCGGTTCCGGTGAATTCGTAGCCCCCCGTCAGCTTGTTGACCTTGTTCAACCGGTAGTTGGCGTCCAGCCCGGCCTGGTGCTTGTCGTATTCCAGCAGGTGATTACGCCGGACCTCCCCTTCGGTGACCACAGTGATGTTTTCCGACTGGTTGTCGCGATCGATATAGTTGTAGAACAGCCGCGTGTCGAGCATTTTGCTCCACTGGGAAGTGAGCACCGCGCTTCCCCGGATGTAACGGATATCGCCGTCGAAGTCTTCATCGGCCGTGGGTGAGGTCGAAGTCAGAAACTTGCCGAAATCGGCTTCGCTGACATTCTGACTGAAGGCCGCCTTCAAGGCCAGGAGGCTCTCCATCGGCAGGCGCTGGGTCAGGCGGCCGCCGAGATTGTAGGCGTAGTTGTCTGCTGGCATGCTGTATTCTTCCACCACGCTGCCGACCCTCAACGTCAGGAGATCGTTGTCGTTATCGAAATCGCTGTACCCTGCGTTGAAAACCGCGGTGGTTTCCTTGCTGCGGTAGCCGGCTTCGACCATGGTCGTGTAGGTCGTATAGTCGACAGGCAGAGCCAGCATGAAGGTCCCGGAATCGAAAAGCCCATACGGCATGACGCCTTCCTTGCGCTGCTGGTCGGCGGAGACCTTGAAGTAGAAGGGGTTCTGCGTATCGACGGTGATATCGGCCCCGAGCGTTTTCACCTCCACATCGTAGTCGAAAGGCGTCCAGGCGCTGACCGCCGGGACGGGACTTGGCACGACGAGAGTGTCGCTGCCGATCCCCGTGGCCGGAGACAGGGCATCGTAGGACAGGTTGTGGGTCAGTTCGTCGTAGAAGACCTCGCCTTTGAAAGCACCGAAGACACCGCCTCGCAGGTCGTAGTACTGATCGTCCAGGAAGGGATTCTCGACCGAAGCGCCCAAGAAATAGGTTTCGTCATTCATCAGAACATCGGCGCTGCCGAACAATCCGTCGCTCATATCGCGATATTCATCGAATCTCGCACTTTCTTCATCGAAGTCGTTCGCTCGCAAACCCACGTTGACTTCCCCGCCGACCTCCGCAAAGCCCATCGAGGGGGCAGCAATCGGCAAGGCCAAGAGAATGAGAAGCAGTCGTCTCATAATATCCTCCTTATCGAACAAAGCGCAGGCCGCCGCCTTGCGGTGAATTGGAGCCGTGAATGGCCGAATGACAACGGAGACATTCAAAACGACTGGTGAATGAGGCGGTACTGTCGTAAGGCGTACCGGGATGACGCGACCAGTCGTGACAGTTTTGACAGAGCTGCGGAATCCGTTCCGTCAACAACCGTCCATGGGAACTGCCATGAACTTCATGACAACTTTGACAATCCTCCTCGACGGGGGCATGCTCCCAGACATAGGGGCCGCGCTTGTCCGCATGGCACTTGAAGCACAGTTCCCGTGAATCGTCGGCTTTGACCATGTATTTGCTCAGGCTGCCGTGGGGAGCATGACAGGAGGAGCAACGGATCTTGCCCTCGAGTATCGGATGGTGCGACCGCTTATTGGCATCGATTTTGATATCCTTGTGACAGTCGAAACAGACTTCGGGTTCCCTGGGCTTCTGTCTGCCGCCGACATGGAGATCATGACAGGAATCGCAGGACACGTCGTTGCGTTTGTGGACGCCCAGGTCCCACAGGTCCATGCCGGGCGTTCTTTCGTGACAGGTGAGACATCTCGCCGACCTGGCCTCGGGATCGACGCCCTTGTCGAAGGTGAAAATATCGACACCGCGGCCACCGCCCTTTTCGACATGGGCCGCCCCCGGACCATGGCAGGTCTCGCAGGCGTCCTGGGCAGCGGGTCCCTTTATCGCTTTTCTGGAATGGACCGATTTGGCGTAGCTTTCATACTGTGTTTCATGGCATTCCTTGCAGGTTTCCGCACCGATAAAGCCCTTTTCATCGGCTCCCCGCGTATACTCGCTCTTCGCCGGCAACAGAAAGAGCACCAGCAGGCTCAGCGGGAATATAAACAAAACAATGTATTTG
>Ga0154407_1253_pt5 | contig 27041 bp, 30 predicted proteins | sample RifGroB2_FD_115911 | JGI IMG/M metagenome (GOLD analysis project Ga0154407, IMG submission 115911) | Desulfobacterales bacterium GWB2_56_26
AGTTGATGGGGGCGTCGTCGGTTGCGGCAAGCGCAGGTCCGGCCTGCAACGCTTTGCCGGCAGCCTTCCAGGCGGCGAGCGCGCCGTAAAAGCCGGTGACGTTCTTATATCCCCATTCTGCCACGATTTTTTTGGCCGCATCGATATCGGGGTCCTTGTCGGCATAGAGATAGATGGGTGCCCCCTTGCCTTTCGGGAAGGCATCCTCGGCATCTTCCAACACGCCGACGGGGACAGAGTAAGCCCTGGGGATAAAGCCCTTCTCGGCCTCGGCTCTGTCGCGCAGATCGATCAGGACGATATTGCCTCCGGCAATGTAATCGATGGCAGGCGTGATCCTGTTGCCTGATTTTTTCCAGGCGGGCAGGCCGTCAACATAGACCAGCGGATTCTTGTGACCCCATTTTTTCGCCAGACCGGCGGATTTGGGACTCATCGTTCAGGTGGAGCCGCCGCAGTAGAAGATGAGCTGTCTGTCCTGATACGGGGCAAGGAGTTTAGCCCCATCGTCGCCTGCAGCCATAAGTTTGGCAAGAGGGATGGATACCGCCCCGGCAATATGACCCTCGTCGAACTTCACCGCCGGGCGGGAGTCGATGATAACTGCGTTGCCATCGCCCGTCAACCGTTTCGCCAGTTCTGCCGTTTTTATCTCGGTAATACCTTCCGGCAGTTTAACCACATCTTTTTCGATTGAGGAGGCAATGTTTTCATTCCCGACGATGGTGTACAGAGCGACGATGGCTTCGTCCTCCTTGAAATCCGCAGCCGCTCCACCTTTAAAGACGGTGGCGTCGGTGAATTTCATCAGGAAGAATTGACCGTCTGCGGTTGACAGGGCAAGGGTTTTGGCTTTTTGCGAGATGTTGGCGATCTTGCCCTGAATTGTCTTCGTTTCCGCAGGTGCCGTAATTTTTGGCGTATCCGCCGCCAGGGTTACGCTCGAACACCGTAACAGCGCCTCGCCCGGAATCAGGGCACTCGCTGCCAAGAGGCCACCAAGGCCGAGTTTTAGGATCGTTTTCTTCATTGTTCACCTCATCTTCTTGATTATTTTCAGGAGTTGAAACTTGCCCCTGCAACCGATGCAACAAAAAAACTCTATAGTTAAAGAAATTAATAAATTAATTATATTATTGTGTTCGACGAAATGCAACTACTTTCGTGCTCATTGGGAGCATCGGGATCATTCAAGAAACTGAGGCAGCTGAGGGAAAATCGGGAGAAATACGGGGCGGCAGGCAGCCGCCCCGGGTACTGGTGGGATTATTTCTTCTCGTTGAACGAAATCTCGAACAGCTTCTCGATGGCCTCACGCCCGGCATCGCTCAGATAGCGGGTGCCGCTGCCGACGAAGGTGTCGTATTCGATGCGGGGCGAGTCCTCGTGCCAGCCGCTCTTCCAGGTGAACCACTTTTTCTGCGGCTGGTCGAACACATGCAGGGGGCGATTGAACATCTTGGCGAGTTCCACCGCCCACCCGGTGCCGCCTTTGACTGAATTGTCCTCCTGGATGGTCCCGATGACAAAGACCTGATGGCCGCTGTTGACCATATGGAAGATGGTCTGCAGAACTCTTCTGATTTTGTCCGTTTCATAGTAAGTGCGGTTGAGCATGCGGGAGGCGAGTTCCATGCTGATATCACCCCGTTCGAGCTGCTCTTTCCCGAGAATCACAACATTTTTTTCACGGGTGAGTTTATGGCCTTCGAATGAGTAGACAACCTCTTTAATGCCCATCTTTTCCGCTGTTTCACCGAAGCATGCTTCGGCGCCTTTGAGGCCGCTGCTGAATAGGGTGTAATCGGATAATTTCATTGAATGACTCCTCAAGTCAAAAAGAAAAACAGCAATTTAACATGGAAAATTCTCGTTTAGTGTAACCTCAGTGCTACCGAAAGGCAATATCCCTCGACTTTTTTGCTGGATACCGGTCAAGCTTTTTTCTGACCCCTGACAAATATCCGCCAGGGAGCGGGGTAGCCTTCGGTGGTCAGGGCAGAATCGTCCGGATCAATGTAATCGGCAAAGGACTCGAAGTCCATCCATTCGGTTCTGCGTTGCTCCAAAGGCGACATGGGATGACTGCAGAAAAGCTCGCAGGCGACATAGCCCGCCTTCTTCAGCCAGTTGAGCAGGCAGGGGCCGGTCGGCACGAAATAGGTGCCGGGCACCTTGGCGTAGGTCTCTTCGGGGAAGAGGGCGACCGGCTGATCGCCGGGGATGGCCTGCGTTTCGAGAAGGAGAGTGCCCCCGGGTTTCAAGGCGGTGAGGATATCCCGCAGGGTGTCGATGGGGGAAGGACGATGATAGATGACTCCCATCAGAAAAATCACATCGAAACACTCCCTGAACAACGGCAAATGCTCGACGCCGAGGAGGTCGATGTGCAGGGAGCGGCAGCGGGCCATGCCGTTCAGCGCCTTGAAACAGTAGTAGTGCTGAACGGAGGGCTCAAACCCGAGAACCAGCCGCGGCCTGGCATCGGTCATCCTGAACATGTAGTAGCCGTTGTTGCAGCCGATATCGGCGACCACCTTATCGCTCAGGTCGGGGAGGGCGGGAATGAGTCGCTGCCACTTTCGTTCACTGCGCCACTCGGCGTCGATGTCGATGCCGAATACCGAAAATGGGCCTTTGCGCCAGGGCATGAAGGCCTTGAGATGGCCGGCGATCAGCTGACGATCGTGATCGCCGATTTCCTCCGCCTGGCCGATCATCACCGTATCGCCCGAGCAGTCAACCCAAGCCGCTGGATATTTTGCCAGTTCCAGGGCGGGCTGGCGATAGCGCAGGAAGCCCTTTTTTTGCTGATTGACCCAGTCCTGGCGTTTTTGGTGTTCGCGGGCGATCGCGGTCGAATCCGCCGAGGCGGGAAGGTGAGCAAGATAATGCATGGCAGACAGGGGACTCAGGATGGTTTCACCGCGATAAACGAGGCGAAGTTGAACCAGCGGAAATAGGTTTCGACCGGGGCAAAGCCGGTTTTGCCCAGCATGTCGAGGTTTTCCGCCACCGAGAAGGGGATGAGGACGTTTTCCAGGGCCTCGCGCTTCTTGGCGATTTCCAGTTCCGAATATCCCCGGGCTTTTTTGAACCGGTGATAGATATCGATAAATTCCCGATTGAGCCGGGGATCATGGTTTATCACCTTTTCGCTGACCAGCAGAATTCCGCCGGGTCTCAGGTTATTGAAGATATTTGTTAAGAATGGCTCACGCTGCAGAGGCCTGATGAATTGGAGCGTATAGTTGAGGATGACCCCGCCCGCTCCCGGATGATCGAAGGTGGTGATGTCTTCGAAGGAAAAGGAAATCCTGTCCTGTTTCCGATACAGCTCCGCCTTGAGTCTGGCCTTGTCGAGCATCGGCATTGAATTGTCGATACCGACAAACGCAAATTCCCTGTGCTGCAGCAGCCGGCTGAATTCGAGCAGGCTGGTACCGTTGGCGCAGCCCAGATCATAGACGGTGTCGCCGGGGGCGAGAAAGTTGTCCAGCAACCGGGCGGAAGCCTCGATCACCTCCCGGTAAAAGGGGATGGAGCGATCGAGCATGTCGTCAAAAACCTCGACCACCCGTTCGTTGAAGACAAAATCCTCCGGAATCGTCTCGACCTGGAAGAGCGTATCTTTCGGTGCATTGTTCATCTAGTATGGGCTACTTTCGTTACCATGGGCGGCCAGCGTTGTGCAGCCGGTGGGCGTATACCCCGTTCGAGAGATTTTCGACGGCCGCGATGTGGGCCCTGCCATCTCTGGTCGGTGCTGAATGGACGGTGGTGACGATAAACATGGCGCAGACTATGAACACATATAGGAATGACATGAAAAAGACGTTTTTTGGCATAGTGCTCCTCGTTTGATGGGGAAATCACTGATTTTTGAGCGAATACTCCGAGGTACGGGCACTTTCGCAACCAGTTCGACGTGATGAAAGCGAATATACCAAACTTGCCGGGTGCGGAAAATAAAAAACCGCGCACCCCTTGATTGGCGGGGGAAGACGACCTTATTCCGGGACGGGATTTTCACGGAAAGGCGTGACGGGAGGCAGCAGGCAGTGTTCCCGGTCGCGACCTGAAAAATTGGTCTTGCCTTGCATGACGACTGCCAGTATAAACGTATGGCCAGAGACTTGCGGACAAAAAGGCAGCTGTTTATTGATCGGAGTTTTCCGCCTGCGGTCAGATAGTGTCTGTCCAGAAATGAGATATTTTGTTCTAAATCGAGGCGCTCGATAAATTTAACCACAGGCATATAGTTGATATTCCGAGGATTAAATTTTGAGAGCAACGAAGAGTTAGGACAAAATAGCCATTTATGGACAGACACGAGATAAGATAATAGAAAAAACGGGTTCTTATGTCTAACGAAATAGATTTCGACGAATTGCTCAGCAAATATAAGTCAGATCCCTTCGACTATGTGGATGTCTTCGCCATTCACACCGGCCGGGTGCTGTTCAAGGTAGTGGAAGGGCAGGAAGTGACGGTCGCGGCCGGTGAGTGGCTGCAGATTCCGGGAACGACTCTCTATGAGATCGATCGGGAGCGGAATATGAAGACGATTACCGCGCAGACCAACGGTATTGTGGCACAGATCAATACCGCGCTCGACGGTCAATTTGTCGAGGCCGGAGAGAAGCTCATGACGATCAAACATCCTCTTAAAAAGAAAGAGATCATCGAGAACATCCTGAAAGAGGTGCTGTCACTTTTCCACGCGCCGGAATCGGCAAAATATTTCTTTGCCATGGATGTCCAGTCGCGTATAGACAAAAAGGGCGCCAAGGCGGTCACCATCGATCCGGGGGATGAAATACTGACCATGTCGCTGATGAAGCGGGACACGCCGATCTATTATAAAGGTGAACGTGGCGTCATCCATTCCGTCTATTTCAAGCCGGGAGTGTCGGTCGAACAGGGGGCGCCGCTGATCGGCGTATGTGCTCCGGAAAAACTGCCGCTGATCCAGAAGATCATTACCCGGGTGAAGGCCGACTGGGATAGTGAACATTAAAATTTGCCTATATCTTCAAATACCTTGCAGTGCGTAGAGAATAGACCCACACCAGAGTTGGTGCTCCACCATCTGCGCCGGGAGTTGACAGGACAGATGGCCGCTCGCGTCGATGCGGCGGCCATCGTCCGGTACGGTTCCATTGTCGGTTCAGTGATCGAATGCCATACGTCACTGCCGAGGGCGATGGAGCATGCCCGCCGAAATATTGCCGCCTCGGCCGGGTCCAATCGGGCCTTTTCCAGCGGCACAGTCGTTTTGGCCGATACCATGAGCCAGTGCCGGGGACGGTTCACCAGGTCGTGGCATGCCCCGCCGGGAGGAGTCTGGGGATGTATGGTATATGCCAATACGCTGCTGCCCCGGTCGCGCAATTTCATTCCTCTTGCTGCTGGAATCGCCTGCTGCGAGACGGTTCGGGAGTTCGGCGGGACGGCAAGCACCATCCGCTGGGTAAACGATGTCCTGTGCGGCGGCAAAAAACTTGGCGGCTTTCTGGTTGAAGGGTATGTCGAACCTGTCCACGGCGAGGAATTCGCCCTGATCGGCTTCGGCATCAATGTCAACAACACCTCTTTCCCGGATGAACTTGCCGATACGGCGGTCAGCCTTAAACAGGTGCTGGGCAGAGAGGTGGACCTTGCGGCTTTCACGACCGTTTTTCTCGCCAGACTTGCCTGGAATTTCGGTATCCTCTGCTATGAGGAGGGGCGAGAGCTGAGCGGAGAACCGTTGTCCGGAAGAAATGGCCGGCATCTCCTGCTCGAACAATGGTTGAACCTCTCCGACACCGTCGGCCGGCGCATCGTCTACGGCTTCGATGTGATGACTGCCCCGCAATATCAGGCCGAGGTCATGGGCCTGGACGCCACCGGCGGCCTTATTCTTGCTCTTGACGATGGCTTTGTCAAAACCGAACTGAGCGGCGAGATCCGGTACCTCGGTTAATACCTGTACTCATCCCCGGAAAGTTCGTGTCTGTTCATAAATGGCTATTTTGCCATAACTCTTCGTTGCTCTCAAAATTTAATCCTCGAAATATCAACTATATCCTGCGGTTAAATTTATCGAGCGCCTCGATGTAGAACAAAATATCTCATTTCTGGACAGACACTGGTTCGCGGACTGTCGAACCTCTCCGGCAGAACCTGCATCGTCATTACCTTCACCCGCCGATATATTTCTGCATAGTTTTCCAGGAATTGATTTCCCTCTGAAAAATTGTCCTGCCGTAATGATGGAGGAGGGCGAGAGCCTCCGAGAGGACCGGACCGGCCAATTTTAGACGATGCAGGCGGGCAAGAGGACAATCCTGTGCCGCCTTGAGGATCTTAAGCGTTCCGTGGGAGAGTTCTCTGCCTCGGGTGCCGGCATCTCCGCTGCACGCCGAGCAGAGGATTCTTCCTCCTCCGGGATGAAAGGTATACCTTCTTTCCGGCGTGACCGGGGTCTGGCAGGCCCGGCAGATATCCAGATCCGGCCGGTATCCCAGGTAGTCGAAGTAGCGGATGAGAAAGAGGGCAAGGATTGCCCTGGGTTGATCTTTGCGGTCTAGGGAGTGCAGAGCCCAAAGGGTCAGGCGAAAGGTTTTCTCGTCGGGTTCACCTTCGCTGATGCCCAGCAGCAGAAATTCGTCGATTATCGAGGCAAGGGCGTAGAGTTCCAGGTCCTGCCGGATATTGATGAAACTCGCGAGCAGGTCGGCTTCGGCGAGAAAGGCCAGATTCCTGTTGTTTTTCCGGTTGTAGGAAATGTTGAGAAAGCTGAACGGCTCCAGCTTGTTGACAAATCGTTTTTGGCTTTTCTTGGCGCTCTTGGCGATTGCGGTGAGTCTGCCGACGTCCCGGCAAAAGAGCGTAACGATGATGTCCGCCTCGCCGTGGTCGCTGCAATCAAGAACAATGGCCTCGGTGTCCATGGCCGGAACCGTGGCTATCGCAGGATATCTTCAGGGATAGAGAGAGTTATCGAATTGTTGGCAGCCTTGGGGAGTTTCAGCGGGATATCGTTCAAAGTGAGCCGGGTGCGGGTATCGCCGGGCAGCTTGACGATAAGCTTTTCTCCGGCCTGCCAGGTGATCGCCTCGCCGGTTTTGTAAGACAACGTCTGTTGCGGCTGGTTGTCGACCTGTAATGACAACGGGGTCTCTTCCACGAACACGGCATTGACGACATATTTCGGTCGAACGGCAGAGGTGACAGGATCTTGAGTAATTTCAACAGGATGGGTCGTGGCGGCGGTAACTGTCGTTGGTGAAAACAGGCTGAGGGATTCTGATTTTATTGGTGGCTCCGGCACAACCGCATCAAAAATGAATTCAGGCCCGGACTCTTCGTTCCGCACCTGTTCAAGCCGCTGCGATCCTTCAAGGCTACGCAGTTTTTCGCTGAGATAGGAGGCCGGATTCCAGCCGAAATACCAGCAGAGAAAAGCGCCGAACAGCAGGAAGAGGAAGATTATCAGGCCGAAGGAGGAAGACGGCAGCGAGGTGGGACGCTCGGCCATACTAGCCATGTCCTGGGCCAGCCGGTTGGGAGGCGGGGTAGAATAAGTTGCCGTTTTGGGGAGCTTATTCCTTTCCCTGGTGTACATCTCAAGCACTTCGCCGGGATCGAGGGCGAGCATCCTGGCATACATGGTGTAGAATCCCCTGGTATACACTTCCGCCGGCAGGGAGGCGAGGTTGCCGTCCTCCATCGCCTGCAGGTTTCTCGATGAAATTTTTGTTTCCTCGGCTACCGTCACCAAATCCAGGCCGCGTCTGACGCGTGTCTCGCGGAGGATTTCACCGATGGTGGTGGCGCCTTCCATTTCGGCAGAGTAAAAGGTCATGCTTTTATCCTGAACAGTTGGGTGGTGGTGTTATAATTTTTGAATGAAAGCATCTTCTTTCAGTTTTTTTACCCATTCCGAGTAAGCCGCTTTCATTTTTTCATCATAGAGCTTTTCTCTGATCTCATCCTTCACCCCTTCAAAGGAGGTGGAGGAAGCTTTTTCCTTCTCTTCGCCGGAAAGTACCTTATAGAATTGAAAGCCGCTTGCAGTCTCTATTATATCGGTCAATTCTCCAGGTTCTAAAGGGGAAATCGCAGTTCGCATGGCGGGGGCCATGTCTTCCAGTCCCAAGACACCGATATCGCCGCCATCGCCCGCCGAGGGCAGGTCGGAGAATTTCTTGGCAAGGGTCTTGAAATCCTCGCCTCGGCGCACCTGATCGAGAATGTGTTCCGCCTTTTTCCTGGTCTCCTTTTTGGCAGCCGCGAACTTCTCCGGATCATCTCTGTCGGTCTTCCAGATAAAACCCATCTGCAGCAGATAATAACTCCCTTTCTCTTTTTTTGCGGCATAGTGTTCATCGAAATAATCTTTCATCATCTCTTCGGTGACCACTACTTTTGCCCGCACATCGTAGCTGATAAGCTTGCTTTGCAGGATCTGGTCCCTCAACTGCTTTCGATAGATTTCTTCGGTGAGTCCCGAGCCGGCAAGTTTTTCCCTGAACTGGGCGGGATCGAGTGAGAGGCGATTCCGGGTGTTTTCGTAGGCGGTGGTAATTTCTTCTTCGGTAACGGTGGTGTTGTGCTGTTTTGCCTTCTGATTGATCAGCCGGCGATCAATCATCGAATCAAGAATTTCCCCCTTGGCCTCCGCCAGGGAGTCTGCCAGTTTTTTCCCCGAATACTCCTTGGCCAGGGACTGATACGCTCTGGCTGCTTCTTCTTCAACTTCGGAAAGGGTTATTACTTCGTCATTGACGACGGCGACGACCTTGTCGACCAGTTCCGCGTTCCCCGGTCCGGCAGGAACCAGACTACACAGGACTGCAACGAGCATCTGCAGGAAGAGATGCCGGGGTGAAGGCAGCAAAAAAAGAAGTTTCATTGAAATCCTTGGCAATGAGTCAGATAGGAGAAATTATCAAGATGTCCGGGAGACGATGACCGCATATAATAGCCTTCGGTCATGGCAGATGGCAACCAATATATTGCACAATCCTGCCCGGCTGTGTCGGCGGTTGACTTTCAAAGATAGTGGAATATTTTCTCGCGAGAGTATATCATAGAACCAGCATGATTGAAAACTTCCCAGGAGCCGAAGTATGAAAAAAAGAGACTACCTTATCAGAACGCTGATTGCCGCATTGGCGCTGGCTGGATTGCTGTGGACGGCCGAAGGTCGGGCAGCCACCAAGATGCCGTCTTTTGCCTTGGAAAATGTTCGGGACGGCAAGATAGTCGATTCCAATTCCTTGAAGGGGCGGGTTCTTTTACTGACGTTTTTTGCAACATGGTGTCCGCCGTGTCTTGAAGAAGTGCCCACTCTGGTAAAATTGCACAAGGAAATGGAGGGTGCCGGATTTTCGGTGATCGGCATGTCCGTCGATCAGCAGGAGCCCGCCATAATTGCCAAGTTTGTGGAAAAGAAGGCGATCAATTATCCCGTACTTCTGGCCGAATCGAAGACCACCATGGACTTCGGCGGGATATACGGTATCCCTGTGGCCTTCCTGGTAAATAAAGCTGGAAATGTGGTGAAAAAATATACCGGATATGTGGACCACGCCATTCTCGAAAAAGATATCCGCAGTCTTCTGTAAAGTGATTGATCCGGGTTGCATTTAATCACAAAGTAAAATACAATGGATTGGTTTGAAAATAACATCAAGTACTTGTGATACAATGTAGGAGTTCGACTCCAATAACCAACCAGAAAAAAAGGAGAATGCGATGAACAAGAAGGTTGCGGCGTGTGTAGTGGCGTGTGCTTTTGTGATGGGCGTTGCGGGATTCGGTTATGCTGCCAAGATAAATTGCGAAGTTACGGCGGTAGAGGGCGAGAAAGTCACCATGACCTGCAAGGACGCCAGTAAGATTGCTCCCGGTGAAAAGGTGAAAGTTGCGAGTGCCAAGAAGGGCGCCGTTGAGGGTTGTTGATTGACATAAGTCTCTTTTTTCAGTACTTTTAAGGGGTCAGCTGATCGTCTAGGTCTGCTGACCCTTTTTTTTGGAAGGGAGAGTGTCTTCTACGTCCTGCTTTGACGGAAGCGTGTACAGGATTTGGCTATCATTCTGCAGCTTGATATAATCAACAAAAAGATCGGGTTGGTTTTGCCGCCACTTCTGCTTCTCTCGCCGGTTTTAGTTCGTCACCCCTTTTGCGATCCCTCCTTGTGGGGGTAGTGTAAATAATTGAGAATGAGCCTTGCCTCATTTGGTTTATATTTTATGAATATAGAAACTCTTCCCGAACGGGAACGGCAGATTTACAAACGCATCCGCGCCAAGTACCGTTTGACTTTCGATCGCCTGAAAATCGGCGAAAAAGATCTGCGGCTTCTGAAGATCGCCGACCTCGCCGAAATTCTCGGAGGTAAAGATCCGTTTGCCAACGTTTCGGAATTTCCCTTTTGGGTTCGACTGTGGGATGCAGCCATGGTATTGGCCTACGTTCTCGGCGGCCAGAAGGATGTTGCGGGGAAGCGGTTGCTGGAATTGGGGGCCGGCCTCGGCGCCCCCGGCCTTGCCGCTGCGGCTGCAGGGTATGAGGTAACTATCAGCGATTATGAAGACATCATCATGGATTTCCAACGGGTGAGTGCCGCCGCCTCCGGTCTCGAAGGCATCGAGTTTATCCACCTAGACTGGCTGAATCCGCCGGACCTGCAGCCCTTTGATGTGCTGATCGGCGCCGAGATCCTTTTTCGCGAGGCTTTTTTCGTGCCGCTGTTGAACATTTTCAAGCAGTATCTGAAAAAAGACGGCATGATCTTTCTCGCCCATGATGCGACCCGGCAGAGTCTTTCGAAATTCTTGCAACTTGCCCAGGACGATTTTGAGATTTCCTTGAAAAAGCAGACTCTTACGCGCGACGGCAAGGAGCGGACCATTATTGTCAATCGACTGCGCCATAAAAACTAGCTCTTCGGTGTAACGGAAATCGCCTGAACCAAATATGTCTTACTATCCCATCAACATACGCATTGCAGACCGGTTGTGCCTGGTGATCGGCGGCGGGCCTGTCGCTCTCCGGAAGGTTAAAGGTCTTCTGCAGGGCGGAGCCCGGGTCAGGGTTATCAGCCCCGAAGTGGAGCCGGAGTTACGGCGGTTGAGCAAATTGCAGGAAATTGAATGGTTGGAGCGGGAGTACGTCGAGGGCGACCTGCGGGACTCCTTTCTCGCCTTTGCAGTGACCGATAACAATGCGGTGCAGAATACAATCATGAAGGAAGCGGAGAGATCGACGGTTCTCCTGAACAGCGCTGACGATCCCCGCAGGAGCGATTTCCACGTTCCGGCCCATTTTCGACGCGGCAAGATGCTGATCACAGTCTCCACTGGCGGCGGTAGTCCCGCCTTGGCGAAAAGAATCAGGGAACAGTTGGAAGACAATATCGTTCCCGAATACGAGGCGGTCGTTGACCTGCTCTCGCTCATCAGAAATCAGGTCGTCGCCAGAAACGATGATTCCACCGCCCATGCCGAACTGTTTCGCCGGCTGTTGCATGCGGGCGTCGTCGACTTGCTCCTTGAAGCCAAGTGGTTTGAACTGCAGATGCTGCTGCTGCGCGAGCTGCCGGATGATATCGACGCGGTGACCTTGATGCGGCAATTCCTGGAAAAACACGACAAAACCGGAGTTTGACAGGTGTTGCGATAATGAATCTCTCTGTTAACGATCACTGATTTGGATACCCATCATGGAAGGAATAACCACTCTCCTTTTTTCGGCTGTGCTTGGGGCAACTTTTCTGGCAGCAGCCGCCTACGTGGTATTTTTCATCAACCAGAGCAAAGAAGTACGTAGAGCCGCAAGAGTCATCTTCCTTGTCTCCGGCGTCCTGCAGACGCTCTATATCGTGTGGCGCTATATTCAGGCCGGCCACACCCCGATCACCTCGCAGCATGAGGCGGTGGTTTTTTTCGCCTGGGCAACCACCTGGGCCTACCTTTCCTTCAGGTGGCGGTATACCGTCAAGAATTTCGGCACCTTTGTTGCCATCAATGTCTTTGCCTTGCTGCTCATCTCGGCTATTTCACCACGAGAAATCACGCCGCTCTTGCCGGCCTTGCGGAGTGTCTGGTTGCCGGTACATGGCGGAGTATCGCTCATCGCCTATGGATTCCTGTCACTCGCCTTCTGCGGCGGTCTCATGTATCTGCTTTTGGAGCGAGAGCTGAAGAGAAAACGCTTCGGCTATATTTTCGAGAGATTCCCATCGCTTGACTCTCTCGATCAATTGAACAACCATTGTCTGACCGCTGGCTTCATCTTTTTGACTCTGGGCATCGTCACCGGCTCGATCTGGGCACGCCAAGCCTGGGGAACCTATTGGCAATGGGACCCGAAGGAAACCTGGTCGTTGATCACCTGGTTTCTGTATCTGATCCAGCTGCATCAAAGATTCACTGTCGGCTGGCGTGGCAAGAGGGCGGCGGTGATGGCCGTCATCGGTTTTGCTTCGGTCGTCTTCACCCTGTGGGGCGTAACATATCTGCTGGGAGGGATTCACAGTTATGCCGGGTGAAAAGATCCTTTTGCTGGGGGTAAACCATAAGACTACTCCAGTTGAGATACGGGAAAAGATTGCCCTGACTAACGGATATCAGGAGCCGCTTGCGGCGCTCAAGAATTTTTCCGGGCTGCGGGAATACTACCTGCTCTCCACTTGCAACCGCGTGGAACTCCTGGTTATTGCCGAACCGGAAGTGGCCGTTGAAGAAGAGATCTTCAATTTCCTTTTCGACGGCCGGGTCGATCGTGAGGATTGGCGCCGGTATTTGTACGTTTTTTCCGGCCAGGCAGCGATCCGTCACCTGTTCATGGTTGCAGCCAGCCTCGATTCGATGGTGGTGGGCGAGGCCCAGATTCTCGGCCAGTTGAAGGAGGCATACCGACATGCCGCCCAGTTCGGTTGCACCGGTCCATTTCTCAATAAGCTGCTGCACAAATCCTTTTCCGTTGCCAAGCGGGTCCGCACCGAGACGGCCATCGGCTCCTCCGCCGTATCGATCAGCTATGCGGCGGTGCAGCTGGCCAAGAAGATATTCGGCAATCTCAAGGGCAAAAAGGTCCTGCTGGTGGGAGCGGGGGAAATGGCCGAACTCGCGGCCGAACATTTGGTCGGTCAAGGGGTCGGCGATGTAGTCGTTGCCAACCGAACCCTTGCCCGCGCGGTCGATCTGGCCAAACGCTTCAGGGGCAATGCCGTCTCCATTGAAGAGCTGGTTCAACAGCTCGAATATGTTGATATAATCATCAGTTCGACCGGGGCTACGGAGATCATCCTCAATAAGGACCAGGTCAAGTCGGTGATGCGCGCTCGCATGAACCGGCCACTGTTTTTCATTGATATCGCCGTTCCCCGCGACCTCGATCCGCGGCTTATCGAAATCGACAATGTCTATCTCTACGATATCGACGACCTCAGCAGCGTGGTGGAGATCAACAAGTCCGACCGCGATCGGGAAGCGGTGAAAGCGGCGCGCATCGTCGACGAGGAGACGCTCAAGTTTCAGAAATGGTATCAGGGGGTAGCGGTTACGCCGACCATTGTGGCCCTGAAAGACAAGTTCGAAGATATCGGCCGGGGTGAATTGGACAGGACGCTTGCCCGTATGCCGGAACTCGGCGAGGCTGAGAGGAAAAATATGGAAAAGATGCTTGCTGCGATCATCGCCAAGATCCTCCACGACCCCCTGACATATCTGAAAAGTGAATCATGCGCCGGGCGGGACAACAGCGACCTCAAAATCACCCTTGTTCGCGAACTTTTCGGTTTAAGTAATGGAGACAATGGGCGATAAGGTTGCCGAGCTGATTGAGAACGAGTGGTATATTGTCAGGAATTCCGGCGAAACACCGGAAATTGCATTGCATTCCGCTCTCTATTATCTTACCCTATCCAAGGACGGACCACGGATAAACCTGAGTGAGGAGCAGGTCGCTTGGCTGCGGCAGGCGGCGGTCGATCGATTTTACGAGATCATAGTTCGCGACCTTCAGCACGCCAACCACGGCACCTCAAGCTACCGGGGGATAACCAGGTCGATTATCAATTATCGGCGCTTTTGCACTTTTTGCGAGCGGCAGAAGATCAGCCGTTCCGTTCTGCAACAGTCGGCTGCGGCGGCCCTTCTCAACTTTCTTGAAACCGAGGTGGCGGAAGTCAGACGGCGACAAAGACCTTCCATCATTGATTGCTCAGGCGAGGCGTTGAGATCCTTTGCGGCGGATTTGGGAGTAGAACTCGCCTCCCGATTTGCAGAGCTTGCCGAACTTTGTCCAGAGGTTCAGTAATGCCTATTCCTTTTTTCTTTGAATTTGTCTTTGTCGTAGTATTTGCCCGACCGTTCTGTTATTTCTTACATACGCAATTTTAAGAGCAATTTTACCATACTGTTGAGTTTTTCAATAATAACAATATGAAAAATATTCAAAAACTAGGCATTGCAGTTCTTGCTCTGGTAATCCTTTTTACGGCATCCTTCGGCATGGCCGAAGAAACGGTAAAATTCGATACCAAGAGGAACAGGTTTATCGGCTATTTGCTGAGCAAGCAGCTGCCGACCCTTCATTTCAGCGACAAAATTGTTAATGATGACTTGGCCATGGCTGCCTTTCATCTGTACATAAAACAGCTGGATTACCAGAAACGTTTCCTGCTTAAGAAAGATGTCGAGCAGCTCAAAGCGTTTGCCCCCTATATCGACGACAATCTTGCCAATGGCCGGATTTCCCTGCCTGACACCGGTTATGACATCCTGACCGAGAAGATTTCGCTGGTTCAGACGATGGTCGAGACCATGCTGAGCAACGACAAGATCAGGGTGGTCGCCCGCAAGGGTTCTTCCGCGGTCAAGAACAACACCTCGTCCTCCGGCGAGGAGGTGTTAATGGTCGGTAATTTTGATGTTCGTCAAAAGGAAACCTATGAGACGGATCCGGAAAAGGCCGCATTCGTGGAAAACCTGACCGAACTCAAGGATAGATGGCGGAAGGTTCTGAAAGCGCAGATAATCGCCCAGTATCTGGATCTGGTTGAAGAACAGCAAAAGGGCAAAGAACAGAAAGACAAGGAGAAGCCGATCCAGATCAAGAGTGAAGAAGAACTCTGGAAGGAAGCTCTGAGCAAGGTCAGCAAGAGAAACAAGACCTTCTTCCAACGTCTCAATCAGGAAACCCTGCAGGATCACTATGATCGGTTTTTTAACTGCATCACCAGGGCCTTCGATCCCCATACCAACTATATTCCCCCTGCCGGAAAAGAGCAGTTCGATATTAATATGCGGGGCAGTCTGGAAGGCATCGGCGCGCTGCTTCGGGAGGATGACGGCTTTATCAAAGTCATCAGGATCATCCCGGGCAGTGCTTCGGCGATTCAGGGTCGGCTCAAGGCCGAGGATATCATCCTGCAGGTAACCCAGGAAGGCGAGGAACCTGTCGATGTTACCGACATGCGGCTGCGTGATGCGGTGCGCCTGATCCGCGGGCCTAAAGGAAAGGCAGTGACCCTGACGGTGAAAAAGCCAGATGGCGCCACCGAAGTTATCAAGATCGTGCGAGACGTGGTGCAGATCGAAGAGACCTTTGTCAAGAGCACGATTATCAACGCAGGCGATGGACGCAAGACCGGATATATTTATATTCCGAGCTTTTATCGGGATTTCGAGGGAACGAGGAACGGTTCGAAAGGCAGGAACTCGACCGACGATACGCTGCAGGAGATCGAGAGCCTGAAGAAGCAGAAGGTCGATGGCATTGTCCTCGATCTGCGTGACGACGGTGGTGGTGCCCTGGTCGATGCCGTCGATATTACCGGTCTTTTTATTAAGACCGGACCGGTCGTCCAGGTGAAAAATAGTTTTGGCGACAAGCGGGTCCTCAGCGATACCGATGATAAGATGTACTACGACGGCCCGTTGGTCGTCCTGGTGAACAAGTTTTCGGCCTCGGCCTCGGAGATCGTCGCCGCAGCCTTACAGGATTATAAGCGAGCTGTCGTTATCGGGGGTAAACACACCCATGGAAAGGGCACGGTGCAGACCATCATTGACCTCAACGAGAATATTCCCCTGCTGCATCTCAAGAAATACGATGATCTTGGTGCGCTCAAAGTCATGATCCAAAAGTTTTACCGGGTGACCGGCGGGTCGAATCAGTGGAAGGGAGTGGAATCTGATATCGTGCTGCCTAATCTTTTCGAGCACATCAAATCCGGAGAACGCTACCTTGACTATTCGCTGCCATGGGACTCCATAGAGGCGATACCGTTTACCCCCTGGACTGACAAACCGTTTGATCTTGATCTGCTCCGGAACAAGAGTCTTGATCGGGTGGCGAACGATGAAGGCTTCAAAATCATCGCTGAAGAGGCGGTGAAAGCTGCCGAACGGGCGGAAAACACTGTTGTCTCCATCGATCTGGAGGATATGCGCAGTAAACGCGAAGAAGCACGGCTTGTGCGGGAAAAAGTCGGAGCTCATTACCGAAAATACCGGGAGGAGCAGGACGAAGAAGGAGAGTTCGAAGAATCTGAAGACGACAAAGCCGATCCTCACGAGGTCTGGCTGAAAAATGTTCAGCAGGATCCATATATCCGGGAGGCAGTCAATATCGTCGGAGACATTATCCGTTTCTCCAAGTCTTAGACCAATATTTCTGGCAGAGTTTTGCTTTCTTTTACGAGACCCTCGTTGACCCCATAAGGCCACATGATGATTTGCGAAAACACTCGTAAAAACTCTTCTTTGCGTCTTTTTGAGCCTACTGTGCGCCAGAAAAATATTCTTGAAAAAGAGGGGAAAAGGTGCTAGAGATGTCTATTTGATGAATGGTCATTCACTCGCTTTTTTCTTGCGTAAACCCATTTTATTTCGTAACGAAATTGTAAATTTGAAGGTTGTAGTTTATGGATCTTGCCGAAGGTTTTAGAAACCACAGAGAAAAAATCGTCAACAAATGGGTGGAATACACCCTGTCAACATACCTTTCCTCCGGATTCTTCCTCAAAGAAAACGATAAGTTCGCCAACCCGGTCGGCGGCAATATTCGGGAAGCCCTGGGCAGGCTTTTTCTCCTGCTCGTCAAAGGCGCCGACCCGAAAGAATTCATACCCCCGCTGGAACAGATAATCAGCATAAGGGCAGTGCAGGAATTTGCGCCGTCACAGGCAGTCTCGCCGTTGAACGCCGTAAAACATATCACCCGGGAAGTCTTTGCCGCAGATAAGGAGCGAAGCCAGTTGGTGAATGAACTGTACGATTTTGAATTTGCTGTCGATCTGGCAGTGCTTGCGGCTTTTGATATGTATATGCAGTGCCGGGAACGGTTGTATCAGGTCCGGATCAACGAGATCCGGACAGGAAATCACATATTGGCAGGTAGCAGATGTCCTTCGCAGATGCTCTCTGCAGAAAAATAAGTTTTAAAAATGGTTAACGGTTTTTTAACTGGTCTCCACGTGGGAAGGGTAGGCGGCTCACTGCTTTCGCGTGGTTTCCAAAACAGTTCAATTGAAGCGAGGTAAGAAATGAAGTATGCCTTCTCATTCCTGGTGGTCATAGCGTTGATAGTGATTGCTGGGCTCGGCTCTCAGATTCCGGGAATGCCCTACCTGTTTGGTGTGGCTCTCCCGTATCTGGCCATGATGATCTTCCTAGGCGGGTGTGTCTACAAAGTGGTGCAATGGGCGAAATCCCCCGTGCCATTTTCGATTCAGACCACCTGCGGACAAGGAAAATCACTCGACTTTATCAAGCATGACCGGCTTGAGGCCCCCCACACGACTGCCGAGGTGGTGGCAAGAATGTTTCTGGAGATCGTCACCTTCCGGTCTCTGTTCAGAAACACCAAATCAGAGATTCATGACGGTCCCCATGTCACCTATGAATCATCCAAGTGGTTATGGGTGTTCGCCCTGATCTTCCATTACTCATTTTTGGTAATTATTGTCAGGCATATGCGTTTATTTCTGGATCCGGTGCCGTTCTTCATCGACTGGCTGGAGTTCGGTGACGGAATTTTCCAGATCGGCGCTCCCAACTGGTACATCACCGACGTGGGACTGCTGCTCGGCTGTATGCTGCTTTTCAGCAGGCGGTTAATTACCCGCCATGTCCGGATTATCTCCCTGGTCAACGATTACTTCCCGCTGGTGCTCATCTTTGCCATCGCCCTGACCGGCATCCTGATGCGCTATTTCCTGCGAACCGATATCGACATTGTCAATATCAAACAGCTGCTTGTCGGACTGGTCACGTTATCGCCCACTATCGGCGCCGAGATCGGGGCAATTTTCTACATCCATCTGTTCCTGGTCTGTGCGTTGCTCGCCTACTTTCCTTTCAGCAAGCTCGTACACTTTGCCGGGGTATTTCTCAGTCCAACCAGAAACATGAAAAACAACAGCCGCGCCGTACGGCATATCAATCCTTGGAACCCGAGAATCCTGCCCCACTCCTATGCCGGATATGAAGATGAATTCCGCGAATTTATGGTGGATGCGGGAATTCCGGTGGAAAAGGAGCTGTCTCCGGCAAAGGCTGAAGAGATTAATTGACCCAATACTAGCTTAATAAGGATGAGTTACGATGGCAGTTCCAAAATTACAACAATTAGCGAAAAGCGTAGTGCAGGGGCCATCCTTGGCGACAGGAGCAATACCCACCAGGGACTGGATGGATATCCCGGTAGTTTTTAAATCCGGGAATTACGCATACCCTGCCAAAAAGGAAAAAGTCGAATATCTCAACAGCCAGTCCGGACTGCACTTTCCCAATGCCCGGGAATGGTCGCCGGAAGACGATGACTGGAAGTTGCCGGAGGACTGGAAAGAGATAATTCTGAAAGGCTTAAAAGAGCGCCTGGATAAATTCCGCTCCCTGAAAATCTTCATGGATTGCTGTGTCCGTTGCGGCGCCTGTGCGGACAAATGCCACTTCTTTCTCGGCACCGGCGACCCGAAAAACATGCCGGTCCTCCGGGCAGAGCTGCTCCGGTCGGTATATCGCAACGATTTCACCCTGGCCGGCAAGATTCTCGGCAAGATGGCCGGCGCCCGGGAGATGACCGTTGGGGTGCTGAAGGAATGGTTCATGTATTCCTACCAGTGCACGGAATGTAGAAGGTGCTCGGTATTCTGTCCCTACGGCATCGATACCGCTGAAATCACCATGATGCTCCGCGAGTTGCTCCATCTCGTCGGTGTCGGTATCAACTGGATCCTGGAACCGGCTTCCAACTCCAACCGGACCGGCAATCATATGGGGTTGCAGCCGCACACCTTCAAGGACAACGTCGAGTTTCTCCTCGATGACGTGGAAAATCTGACCGGAATACGGCCGAATATCAGCTTCAACCGGAAGGGTGCTGAGGTTCTGTTTATTACGCCCTCAGCCGACGTTTTTGCCGAGCCCGGCCTCTACACCGCCATGGGCTATATGCTCCTCTTTGAGGCGATCGGTCTCGATTACACCTGGTCCACGTACGCCTCCGAAGGCGGCAACTTCGGGTTGTTCACCAACAACGAGACGATGAAGAAGCTGAATGCCAAGATGTATGCCGAGGCCAAACGCCTTGGGGTGAAATACATCCTCGGCGGTGAGTGCGGGCACATGTGGCGTGTACTTCACCAATACATGGATACCATGAACGGTCCGGCCGATTTCCTCGAGAAACCGGTATCGCCGATCACCGGCACGGTATTTGAGAATGCCGCATCTACAAAAATGGTCCATATCAGCGAGTTTACCGCCGATCTTATCAAACATGGCAAGCTCAAATTCGATAAGAGCCGCAACAGTCACGTCAAAGCCACCTTTCATGACTCCTGCAACACCTCGAGGGCGATGGGACTCTTGGACGAACCCCGTTACATTCTGGATCATGTGGTCGACTGGGTGGAGATGCCCGAGAATACCATCCGCGAGCAGACCTTCTGCTGCGGTTCGGGAACCGGACTCAACACTGATGAAATTATGGAACTGAGAATGCGTTCAGGACTGCCGCGTGCCAATGCCGTCAAGTATGTTCACGAGAAACATGGCGTAAACATGCTCGCTTGTGTGTGTGCGATTGATAGAGCGACACTGACATCACTCATGAATTACTGGAACCCGGGAGTTTCGGTTTGCGGGCTGACCGAATTGGTTGCCAACGCGTTGGTGGTGGAAGGTGAGACCCGCGGAGAGCTTGAAGAAGGCCTCCGTACCATGCTTTAGAAAATCCTGAACAGAACATAGGAGTTAAGGTAATGTACAATAAAGGAACTATAATACCGGGGCTGATAATATTCGTCCTGCTAGTGACCTTCCCGCTCTGGTTCAACGCATTTTCGACAGCGAGCGATGTGCCGAAGGTTGAATTGCCTCCGGGCGGTGAGAAACAGTGTGTCGCCCCTGCAGCTGAAATGCGGGCCAGTCACATGGTCATGCTGAACGAATGGCGTGACGAGGTACTGCGTGACGGCAAGCGTACTGCGGTAACTGTAGGTGGCAAGGAATATCGAAAAGGGTTGCAGATGGCTTGCATGGAGTGTCACACCAACAAAGAGAAATTCTGTGACTCCTGCCATCTGTACACATCTGTCAAGCCCTACTGCTGGGATTGTCATTTGACCCCGGGCCAGGCAAAGAAGGAGACACACTAATGGATAAGCAAAGAAGAAAATTTCTGAAGATTGCCGGTGTGACTGCACTGGCCGGCATCGGTGCCCCGGCTGTCGTCAAATTGACTGCGTCTCCGGTACTTGCTTCCTCGACAGGAAAAACCGATGCCCACGGGGTTCAGGCCGAACATGGTTCGGGGCATGGCGCGGAAAGTGCTCCTCAGGGTGTACGCCTGGGGCTGCTCATCGATATGCGCAAGCTCTATGGCCATCCCGAATTGCTCGACAAGGCCACCGCAGCATGCAATAAAGTGCATAATATTCCGGCAATAGACAGCAAAAAGAGTGAGATCAAATGGATCTGGAAGACTCCTTTTGCCAATGCCTTCACCGATCAGACGGCGTATCACTCTTCTAAGGTAACCAAAGAAAACGATTTCCTGGTGCTCTGCAATCACTGCGATGAACCGCCCTGCGTCCGGGTATGCCCGACGAAGGCTACGTATATCGAGAAGAATACCGGTATTGTTTCGATGGATTACCATCGGTGCATCGGCTGCCGCTTCTGTATGATGGGCTGTCCCTATGGGGCAAGAAGCTTCAACTGGTTCGATCCGCGTCCTTACATTAAGGAATTGAATCCTGACTTTCCCACCAGGATGCGTGGTGTTGTCGAAAAATGCAACTTCTGCGGAGAGCGTCTTGCGCTCGGTCAGGAACCTGCGTGTGTAGAGGCCGTCAAGGAGGCAGGCGCGATTGTCTTTGGAGATCTGAATGATCCAAATTCGGAGATTCGCCAGATACTTGACAAGGAACATACGATCCAGAGGCAAGCGGCCCTTGGAACCAAACCGTCAGTCTTTTACATAGTGTGAGGATGTCATGATCGAAAAAGCGTTAAGAGGAAACTCTAACTACTGGATGTGGCTCGCTTTTCTGGGTGCATTCATCGCAGTGGGAGGGATCTGTTATATCAGACAGTATCTGTTTGGGATGGGATTGACAGGTATGGGCCGTGATCTGTCATGGGGGCTCTATATTTCCCAGTTTACCTTCCTGGTCGGTGTTGCGGCCGGAGGATTGATGCTTGTTCTTCCCTATTATATCCACAATTACAAGGCCTTCGGCCGGATCACCATTCTCGGTGAATTCCTCGCCATCGCCTCCCTTGTTATGTGTCTTATGTTCATCATGGCCGATATCGGCCAGCCGATCCGCGGCCTGAACATGATTCTCCATCCGACTCCCAATTCCATGCTGTTCTGGGATATGGTGGTGTTGCTCGGCTACCTGACTCTGAACGTTATCTGCGGCTGGGTCATCCTGACCGCCGAACGTAAACAGGTCAAGCCGCCGAAATGGGTGTATATCTTCGTTTACATTTCGATTCCCTTCGCCGTTTCCATCCATACCGTCACCGCCATGCTGTACTGCGGCCTGCCGGGAAGGCATTTCTGGCTGTCCGCCATTACTGCTCCGCGCTTTCTTGCTTCGGCATTTGCAGCTGGACCGGCTCTGATCGTCATTGCGTGCCTGATCATGAAGCGAATTGCCCATTTCGATGCGGGCAAGGAAGCGATCAACAAGATCACTACCATCATCATGTATGCCGCAATTATCAATGCCTTCTTCGTTTGCCTTGAGTTCTTTGTCGGTTGGTATTCAAATATTCCCGGCCATAAGCACTCTTTGGAATACCTGTTCTTCGGCTTGGAACACCACGGCCAGGTCTACAACAATCTTGTTCCATTCATGTGGTCCTCGGTCCTCCTCTGTTTTGGCGGTCTCGGAGTCTTCGCCTATATGAAGATTACCAAAACCGGCTCCGACTTAATGATCGGCCTCGGCTGCGCGATGATTTTCATCGCTCTCTGGCTGGACAAGGGGCTTGGCTTCGTCATGGGTGGCCTTGTGGTGAATCCGCTGGATGAGATTGTAGAGTACTATCCGACCGCCAACGAAATAGCGGTTTCTCTCGGGATATGGGCAACAGGAATATTCCTGGTGACTGTTCTCTACAAGATCGCAGTCAAGGTTGAGCACGAGGTGGAAGGGTAGTTGCGACAAGTAATTCTTCGTAACTCACAATGAAAAAAGCCTCCGACTTGTCGGAGGCTTTTTTTTTTGTTAAAAGGAAGTGATGCGCGACGGGCATCAATGCAAAGGAGCAGGAGCCAGAGAAGGAATCGATTTGACGAAAAAGAGAGTACTCATAATCTACTATTCTTTTACTCAGCAGACCAAACTGCAGCTCAAGCAATTCATAGCCGGACTTGAAAGTTGTGAAATAGAAGTAACACTGGAGCGAATCGAACCGATTCATCCTTATGAATTTCCCTTCAGGACGAACTACCGGCTCGCTTTGGCAATGATCGAGACCTTTTTCCAAAGGAGGATGGAGATCCAGCCGGTATCGGCACAATGTATCGGCAACTGGGATAGAGTTATTCTGGCCGGGCCTACCTGGTCGTATCATCCCAGCGGGCCTGTGCTCGATTTCCTCGATCGATTCGGCCGGGAGATTTGCGCCGACAAGATAGTCATCCCTTTCATTTCCTGCCGTTCTTACTGGCGATGGCATTATCGGACATTACAGGCACGTCTGCAAAAAAATGGCGCCTCAGTTGAAGAACCGATAGTCTTTACCCATCCGATACGTGAGCCGTGGAGGATTATCGGACTGGTTCTGCAACTGCGGGGGAAGATGATTCGCCGGGATAAGTCCTGGTTCAGGAAGCACTACCCCGGCTATGGCCATAATAAGGAACAGGGTCTGGAAGCGATGCGGAAGGGCAAGGAAATCGCCGAAAAATTGCTGAGTGGGATATGAAACGAGATGTCTCTGCTTCAAACGTTTTTCCCATCATGGCCATTGCCCGGTGGCATAGAGATGATAAAAGTAAAGAATTTCTCTGGAAAAAAAAGTATACAGCAGTGCCGCAAGGGAAAGAAAAGGGCCGAAAGGAATGCGGGTCTGGCCGCCCTTCTTTTGGCTGCGCATGGCGATAAGGCCGGCGATTGATCCGGTTGCCGAACTCACCAGAATGACGAAAGGAAGAGACTGCCATCCCAGCCAGGCACCGATCATTGCCAGCAGTTTGATGTCACCCCCTCCCATACCGTCTATCTTCCGGAGCAGGGCGTAGGAGAGAGCCACGGCATACAGTACGCCGCCCCCGACCAGAAGGCCGATGAGTGAACTCTGCCAGGTGACCGCATCGCTTACCAGCGAAAACAGGAAACCCGCGATTATGCCCGGAAGACTAATGACATCCGGGATGATCTGATGATGGATATCTATGAAGATGATCACCACAAGCGCGGCGCAGAACAAGAAATAGCCGGCGGCTGTAAGGGTAAGTTGAAACCGGTATATGAGGGACACCGACAGCAGAGCCATCAGCAACTCAACCACGGGATACTGGATCGAGATAGTTGTCCGGCAATGGCGGCATTTGCCGCGAAGGATGAGATAACTCAGGACCGGAATATTCTCATACCAGGCGAGCGTGGCGGAACACCGTGGACAGTGGGACGCCGGGAAGACTATCGACTGGCTGCGGTCGGGAAGCCGAAGAATAACGACATTGAGAAAACTGCCGACGATAGCGCCGAGAAGACCGGCAACGGCAAGAAGATAAAGTTCCGGGAGCATGATCGTAAGATATCCAGTTAGAATAATCGTAAAGATAAACAAAAGAACCCTAAAATTGTCTAAGTGTATAGGTAAGTATGTCACAATACCAGGAAAAAGCAACGGTTGTCCGGGTCGAACAGTTTTCCGAGAAAAACTTCCGGCTGACTCTTGATTGTCCGCTCATTGCCGAGAGTGCCAAGCCGGGGCAATTCGTCATGATCCGCACGGCGGTTGGCAAGGATCCCCTTCTGCGCCGCCCCTTTTCAATCCATCAGACCAGCAAAGCCGGCAGGATCCAAATCTATTTCAAGGTAGTCGGCAGGGGGACACATATTCTAGCCCATGTCAAAATAGGCGAGGAACTTTCCGTTTTCGGACCGCTGGGAAAGGGATTTCGTCTTAATGCGCTTGCCCCGGCAGTCATCGTGGGAGGGGGATTGGGGATAGCCCCGATGCTCTTTTTGGCCAAAGAAAACAGCCGATTAAAAAAGAATTGCGATAACGACCTGATCATCCTGGGGGCCCGTGAGAAAAACGAAATCGCGCCGCTCCTCGATGATTTCCGTCAGTTCGGCCTGAAACTTCTGACGGCAACCGACGACGGTTCCCTCGGTCACCACGGCTTTGTCACCGAGGTGCTGCAATCGGTCGAATTGCCGGCGGGCTGTATCGTCTACGCCTGCGGCCCCGAACCGATGATGGCAGGAGTGAATGAAATCTGCCGGTTCCAGGGCATACCTTGCCAGGTATCGGTCGAGAGTGTCATGGCGTGCGGGATGGGTGCATGCCTCGGCTGCAGCAGGCCGGCAAAAAAAGGTACCTACACCCATGTCTGTCTCAATGGCCCGGTGTATGATGCGGAGGAGCTGATATGGAATATCTGAGCCAAAGAGACGAGACCTTGCCCGATCTCCGAGTCAATATCGGGTCGCTCGAACTCGCCAATCCGGTGATGACTGCCTCGGGCACCTTCGGTTATGCCCGGGAGTTTGAAAATCTGATGAATCTCCACCGCCTGGGTGCGGTCATCGTCAAGGGGATCTCGTTGCATCCCCGAGTAGGCAACCCGCCGCCTCGCATTGTCGAGACGGCCTGCGGCATGCTGAACGCCATCGGCCTGCAGAATGTCGGGGTGGATCGGTTCATCACGGAAAAGATGAAGTATCTGGCAGGGCTGAATGTGCCGGTCATCGTCAATATCCTGGGGGATTCCCTGGCCGAGTACGTGGAGATAACCGAAAGGCTGAAAGGGGTCCCCGGAGTTGCCGGTATCGAAGTCAATATCTCCTGCCCTAATGTCAAGAAAGGCGGTGTCGCATTCGGCACCGATCCGGCGATGGCCGCCTCGGTCACCGCGGCGGTCAAGAAAACGGCCGGTGTTCCGGTCATGATCAAACTGTCGCCCAATGTTACGGATATCACTGCTATTGCGAGAGCCGTGGAGGATGCCGGGGCGGATTCGCTGTCCCTGATAAACACCCTGATCGGCATGGCGATCGATCTGAAAACCCGGCGGCCGGCCCTGGCAAATGTCATCGGCGGTCTCTCCGGCCCGGCCATCAAGCCCGTCGCCTTGCGGATGGTGTACCAGGTGGCCCAGGTGGTGTCGATTCCGGTGATCGGTATCGGCGGCATCGACTCCACGGAAGATGCCCTGGAATTCATGCTGGCCGGCGCAACGGCAGTACAGGTGGGCACCGCCAACTTCGTCAACCCCCGGGTTACCGAAGAGATTATCGAAGGCATGTATGCCTATGCCGAGGCGGAAAAACTGTTGACAATCCGGTCGATTATCGGTGGCCTTCAGACGAAGGTCGCTTCCCTCAACCCATTTGAACAACCTTCCTGTTAATACTGCGATGATAGAAATACAACCCGTTGCCAAAGTGGATGCAGCAATAGAGGTGCCAGGCTCGAAAAGCCTCACCCAAAGGGCCCTTATCGCCGCCGCCCTGGCCAAAGGAGCGAGCAGGCTTGTCGGTCCCCTGGAGAGCGACGACACCGCCTACTCGGCGAAAGCCCTGATGCAGATGGGGGTGGTGGTGGATAAAGGATTGGATTGGCGGATTATCGGCAACGGCGGCATGATTCAGCCCTCCGAAGCGCCGATCTATCTGGGCAACAACGGCACCGCCACCAGATTCCTGACTTCGGTTGCCGCGCTCGGCCACTCCACCTTTATTATCGACGGCGATGCCCGTATGCACCAGCGTCCTATCGGCCCGCTGATGACCGCCTTGCGTGGTTGGGGCGTCGACATCGCCTCCACCCTGGGAACCGACTGCCCGCCCTTGCGGGTAAACGCTCGCGGACTGGCGGGAGGGACGACCATCTTACCCGAAGGCAAAAGCAGCCAGTATCTCTCTTCTCTCCTTCTCGTGGCGCCCTACGCCGACAAGCCGGCGATCCTGAAGGTGGAAGGGGAGGTGCTCTCAAAACCCTACGTGGCTATGACCCTGGCGGTGATGGCCGAATTCGGCATAGAGGTTTCATGCGCCCGCGATTTCAGTTCCTTTACCATCCCGCAAGGCTGCTATCAGGGGAGAGAATACCGCATCGAAGGGGATGCCTCAAACGCCTCGTACTTTTGGGCAGCCGCAGCCGTCACCGGCGGTCGGGTGACGGTGACCAATGTCCCTGTGCCTTCCCTGCAGGGCGATGCCCTGCTGGTACCGCTCCTCGGTCGAATGGGCTGCGAGGTGACGAAGGCCGAGCATGGCATAACCCTGCAGGGGCCCGAACGGTTGACAGGCATTACCGTCAATATGGGCGATATGCCC
>Ga0154407_1248_pt1 | contig 27032 bp, 23 predicted proteins | sample RifGroB2_FD_115911 | JGI IMG/M metagenome (GOLD analysis project Ga0154407, IMG submission 115911) | Desulfobacterales bacterium GWB2_56_26
GGCATAACCCTGCAGGGGCCCGAACGGTTGACAGGCATTACCGTCAATATGGGCGATATGCCCGATGTGGTGCCGACCCTGGCCGTTGTTGCGGCATTTGCGGAAGGAACGACAGTCATCGAGAATATTGCTCACCTGCGGATCAAGGAGTGCGATCGCCTTGCCGCCGTGGTCGCCGAATTGTCCAAGCTGGGTGCGCATGTCGAAGAGCGGCAAACAGCCATGATCATTCATGGTAAGGGCGGTGCCGGACTGCACGGTGCCGAGATTGAAACCTACGAAGATCACAGGATGGCGATGAGCCTTGCCGTGGCCGGTCTGAAGATCCCCGGCGTGAAAATTACCGGGGAGAAGTGTGTCGGCAAGTCCTTTCCCGACTTCTGGCAGCGGTTTGCTCTCCTTGCCGGGAGATAATTCGAATCAACCCTCCGCTTGCGGACGAACGACAAAAGAAAAAGCGGCTTTGTCGGGACCATCCCCGCAAAGCCGCTTTGTTGTTCCCCGTAATCCGCTGGGCAGCTATTTTTTCTGATCGATTTTTGCCACTGCTTCCTGAACAAGCCGCTGAACTACACTGTCGAGTGTGACCAACTGGGCGGCATGTCCGGAGAAGCCCAGGAGACCTTGCGCCTTAACTCCGGTTTCCATTTTCTTTTCTACATAGCCTGTAGACACCTGTTCGGATGTGGAGGCATCCACAACTTTATAACGCAGTCCGACAAGCCATACGGCGGCCTGTTCAGTGGTTCTTGCCGAGGAAATAGCAGTATCGCCGACGTAACCCGCTGTTCCGCCGACTACAGCGCCGAAAATGGAACCCACGGCGTTGCCGTCAAATCCCGAGCCCGCAGTTGCAACTTCTTCGGCTTTGAGAATGTCGAATTTCACGAACCACTTGGTTGACTTAAATTTTCCTTTCTTGAATTTCTTCAGGGCGGTCGGATCGCCCATGTTGACCGCCAGTTCGATCTCGCCCAGCATCGGCCCAAGATCCGTACGTTCGAGAACCTTGAAGTTCGCGTTGCCCAGTTCGAGTTCGGCAAAGTCTGCGATATTATTCGCCGTCACCTTCTGGGTAAAGGTGGCGCTGCTGCTTTTGATCTGGCCTGGTACGACAATCAAGGTAGGGCCTTGTTTGCCGGCATTGGCATACTGCACCGGCTGATACATGTTTTTGTCGGCCTCCTCGTTGGCGCGTACGGATGCCGCGCCGCCTGCTCCCGTGCTGGATGGCACGCACCCGGAAGCAAGCAGGGAGAGACCAACCACACAGACGGCAAGTGGCGCATAGAAGAAGTTTTTCATCGAGTTTTCCTCCTGGATGTTTGCTGATAAGCCACCTCTCCAAGCAGAGCATGGAGATGTGGCGTAAAACGTTCCTTTTTTTGGGTCTATTGGTCGCTTGTCTTGATACCCTTGCCAAGCCCCGGGTTCATCCGGCTTACCTTGTCGAGGATTTCCCGGTCGACGATAAGCTTTTCGATTCTCTCCGGAGAGGCTGTGGCCAACGAGGCCGGCGGGCTGTGCTGGATCGATTGTTGGAGCTGTCCGGGTTGCGGTCCCGGATCAATGGCAACTCTGACCACATTGCCATGCTGGGACATCAACTGCATTTTGGCACCGTCCAGTTTGGCGTTTAACGGTTTCAGTATGGTGGTGTTGAGCACCTGGGCAAAATTCCCCCCGCTGCTCGTACACTCGACTTCATATATGGACAGCCCGTTCATTTCAAAATTGAGCAGTTCGGCATTAAGAATGTTGCGCAGGCCAACGAACTCATCCTTGAAAAGCAGAGCAGTATCGTAATCGGGCAGGCCTGTGAGTTGAATCTGATAGGTCTGGGACGGTTTCATCAACTGAGATTCGAAAAAATCTTTGGAGAATTCCTGGCCGATCAGCCGGCCGATATCCTCCAGGGCCTGATCCTCATCATTCCAGGATTTGTTTTTCGGCACCTTGTTGTTGAAGTAGATCTCCTCGCCGGTGTGGTTGTTGATGCATTTTACCGTCCAGGAAGTGAGCACGTGTTTGGTCACCCGGATGCCGGAGGCCTTGAGCGTAATGGAACTCTGTTTGAACTTCGCTTCCCCAAGAACCGAAAAATCGGCGACTTTCCGTCCCGTCTGACCGGCGCCGACATCACGCTGCAGAAGTTTTGTGTACTCTTCGGACCAGACCCTGTAGCCGAAATCGACGAAATGCTCCTTCAGGAGATTGTCGGCAATGGTCGAATTTTCCGGGACGGCGTCGGAATCACGGGCGGCGTCACGGACGACGACGGCTACGGAAATTGTGGGATTGCCATGTTCCTTGATGAGACTCAGGCGGCTCTCCCGGGAGAGGCTCTGCAGGGCGGTTTTCACCTCGGTGATGAAGACTTCCGCCTTGATCTGCATGTGCATCAGGCCATCCTCGCCGAGTCTCGGTGAGGATTGGTCGAGAATCTGCTTGATGAGGCCCTTCGATTTGGAGAGGACCCTGTCTTCGATCAGGAGATAGTTCTCCACCAGGGTGCTGCTCTCCACGTACACGCCGACGGCTTTCTCGATCGCCTGCCGCCCTGCATCCCGGCGCAGATCGTCGACCAGGAGTCCCTTATCTTTTTTGTAGACTTCGGCATTGGGGTCGGCGAGACCTTCGGCGGTTACGATTATCGTTTCCGCCTGTTCCGCGGTTTTTGCCCAAAGAGGGCAAGGGAACGCCAGACCGGCGGCAAGCACCAGCAGCGAGATGGAGAAAAAGAAAACACCGAACTTTTGACGGATCATGGCTTAATTGCCCCCTCTGCAGTATTCGCGAAAAAGTTCATAGGTGATCTCGTTAGATTGTTTTTGGACAATTTTTTGGATGGTGGCCAGCACGTCTGCATCGGAGAAGGAGGTTTCACTTGCCATGGCCTGCGATATCTGGCGGCCGTTGCGGTCAAACAGCGAGAGGTTGATGGTGACGAAAACCTCGTCGACGTTGACCACGCGATTGACTTGCGTGCGGGTGGAAATGATGCCTTTCAACATGAACTCGGCGCGCAATCGTTCGGCGGCAGAAATAGCCGCATCCAGATTATTGTTGAGAAAGGCCTCCTGTTCTTCCCGGGCAACCTGGGCATTGATTTCTTCCGAGGTGTAGGTTCTCAACCCGAGTTGCTTGAAGCCCTGGTTGAGTTCGTCGACCAGTCGGCCGTAAACTGATTTACTGGTGCCGGAACGTCGGTCCCAATCCTGGGCATCAGGCGAGAGAAAGGACCCGTAAAAGCCGTTATAACCCCGGCCGTCCTTGTGCATTTCGCCGATCATGGTGGCTATTCTGGCCTTCTTCAGCGAAGGTGGACAACGAAGACTGGCAAGCGAAACATGTCGGGAACTGCTTTCACCGGCGGCCTCCTGGTGTTCATATTCCGAAAAGGAAAACGACAGCGATGAGTCTGCGGGCCAAATAACGGCTAGCAGCAGAAAGGTCAGTAGCACCCGGAAGTCCATGATAATGCGAATCCCCCTCATAATTATTTGCCTCAGACTCAAGTACGGTGTTCACATAGTAAGAATCGGCAGGAAGACTAATCCGACTCTTGCCTTAAGTGTATTCGAAAACCCTAAAAGTTCAAATTTTCTTTTCCTTTTCCGCAGTGACGGCGACCGTCGCTCCGACGACCATGTTCAGTTCAAGGGCGGCATTGCCCCGATTCACGGCGATTTCGAGATGATCGTGGCTGTCGTAAAGCGCCAGCAGCTTGCCTATGGCCTGCTTGGCGTAGGAATGACGAAGGGGGATGACAATTTTTTCGCCAACTTTGACGACGACTTCCCTGCCGGCGGCGAAGCTTTCCACCTCCTGTCTTGAGATGTTGGTACACAGATTGCCGAAGCGGTCGACGTGGAGGATCTCCCCCAGGAGCATTCCGCCTTTGCGGATAGTCTTGCCATAGTGGGCATGAATGCAGTCCTGCACCGGCATAGCTGGTCCCACCGTATTGAGATCGAGTCCGGCAGCCAGCCGGGCGGCTACCGGAGCCATGATATCCCGGCCATGAAAAGTGGTGCCGACCTTGCTGAGAAAAAGATGGGAGGCGGTTACCTGGTGTACGGTAAGGGAAGTGGCCCGAAGAAAGACCGGGGTGAAGACGCCGTTGTCCGGGCCGACGAAGTATTGTCCGTCGGCAGCCACAGCCAGTATCGCTCGAGACGTGCCGACGCCCGGATCGACCACGACCAGATGCACGGTACCCGGGGGGAAATAGGGATACGCTCTGGCGAGCTGGTGGGAGGCTGCCCGAACGTTCTGAGGCGGAACAAGATGGGTAATGTCGACGATATGTGCATCCGGGGCATAGGTGAGAATGACGCCTTTCACTACTCCGACATACTCGTCGTTCAGGCCGAAATCGGTGAGCAGGGTGAGGATGGGTGTGTTGGGGCGCCTGTGTTTCTTCTTTAGTCGATTCATGGCAGGCCAATGAGAAAAGAGCTCATGGTCCCGGATAGCCCTTTTTTACCAGGAAATAGAGCTTGCCGGGTTCCTTCATATGGTTGGCGGCGACTTCTGCGTATTCGCCTTGGCCAAAGAAAACGTCAACCCGCCCGGTACCCTTGATAGCCGCTCCGGAATCCTGCGGAAAAACAAAGCGATGCATAGTCTTCCAGTCGGATATTCGGCCATCCCCCCCGAGGGTGGGTTTCCTGGACACGAGGTAGCCAAGAGTGCCTTCAGGCAGCGCCGAGCCGTCGATGGCAATCGACCGTCCGGGGGTCAGGACTTCGCCGCTGCTTCCGCGCGGCCCCAACGAATCGCCCCAGGTAAAGAAAATGAAACGGGGATTGTGGTGAAGAATACGCTGTCGTTCTTCGGGATGTCTTTCGAGATAGGCCCGGATGGCGGGGACGGTCACCTCTTCAAGGGCCATTTTTTGTTCATCGACGAGCAATTTGCCGATGCTTTTGTATTCCAGGCCATTGGAACCGGCAAAGCGTACCGACAGGATTGACTGATCGGGCAGCCGAATTTTCCCCGACCCCTGGACATGCAGAAGAAAGGCGTCTAAGGGATCTTTCAGAAAGACCAGCTCCTCACCGGCAAGCAGACCGGCGGTTTCGATTTCCTCCCGGTTCCAGAAAGGGGTAAGTGTATTGCTCTCGTCATAACGGCCTATCTGCGCTGCTTTTCCTTCTTGGCTTGGCACTGTCACAAGTGATTTCGGCAGGGCGTAGAGCGGTGTGACAAATGGCGGTTCGGCCGTGAGACTGCCGTCGAAAACCGGTTCGTAATACCCGGTGACCAGCATCTTTCGGCCGCGTTTATCCTTTCTCCCCCCCGCCTGGTAGAAGATAAACTTGTCATGCAGAAATCTTTCCAATTCGCCGGAATCGGGCCGTTCCATCAATTTTGCCAGGAACTCCTCCTGGGAGTGCAGGAGCCACCGATTGTCATAGATATCGCTGTCGAGAAGAATGGTTTTGGCCGGATCCTGTTTTTTCAGAGAGGCGATCTGCCGGCGGACGCATTGAATCAGCGACTCCGTATCCAGGTCGTCGGCGATCTTGGGAATGTCGCCCGGGGCCAAACGATGGAGAGGTTTATAGCTTTCGCGAATAAAAGCAAAGTAAACGATCAGGGTGATGGTAAAGAGCAGAATCAAGAAGGCCGAAAGACCGCGATGGAGTGATGTGGCCATCTCCATCCTTCTCAATTTTTAAACGCTTCGGCCATTTCCGTTACTGCCATGGCATATTTCCCGCTGTGGTTATACTCGGTGATGGCCTGGAAATTGGGATAGCCGGCGATAAACCGCATGCCTCCTCCTTCCTGCGGCGACAGTTCGAGACCGATGATGTTCAGCTGGCCTTGCCCCAAAGGCTCGGGGATGGCAATCTTTTGGATTTTTGTCAGGGTTTGCCAGTCGACCAGACTCTTGCGCCCGGTGTTGTAGGCGGTGGTCAGAACCTCCGATTGCAGGTTGCCGCCGATTTCCGCGTAGACGGGGGCATCGAGCTGCCAGCCGAATCTCTTGAGATAGTTGGCGATGGAGGCAAAGACGTCGGGCAGGGAGTTGATGAGATCCCGACGGCTGTCGCCGTCGAAATCCACACCGTACTCGTTGAAGCTCGAGGGCATGAACTGAGCCTGGCCAAAGGCCCCGGCGTAAGAGCCTTTCACGCTTTGCGGATCGATCTTGTTATCCCGACAGAGGATGAGAAAGTTGATGAGTTCAGTGCGAAAGAAATCCGAGCGACGGGGATAGGCGGCGAAAAGGGTGTTCAGCGATTGGAACAGCTCGAAATTCCCTTGATTCATGCCGAATCTGGACTCGATTCCCCAGATTGCCACGATGACTTCCCGGTCGACACCGTATTCCTTTTCGATGCGGTCAAAAAGTGTCCGGTACAGGACGAGACTCTGCTTACCCAGGACAATTGCCGTCGGTGTAACAAAGAGCGGCCGGTATTGATAATAGGGCTTGGCCTCCGTCGGCCGGTCCATGAGTTGCAAGACCTTGCGGTCGATCCGCAGGCCGGTGAAAAGGCCGATCAGTTGCTGTCTGGGGAAATGATGTACCTCCTCCAATTCCCGGAACAGGTCTTGATACGATTTCGATTTGATATCGATGGCCTGGTTATCGACGACCAGATCGGCCGCCGCGGGTTCATCCCCGGCGGCATAGGTGATAGCGACCGATCCGACAAAGAGGAACAACAGCACTGCGAGTATGCTTCCGGTGAAGAAGGCGAGAGGTCTTTTCTGCAAAACGTGGACAAACTGCATATTCATTATCAGGTGTAAAAAGATTGGAATGTATCGATAAACCGGTCAAACATGTCGGCAGGCAGGTGGTTGATACCTGCAGCTGCGGCTCTGCCGCCCCCGGTTGGAAAAAGACGGCAAAGTCGATCGGCATGGCATTGCTCCGCAAGGGGCGCCCGCACGCTAATCCGCAGGGTTCCGTCGCTGTTCTCGGTCACCACCGCGTGGGCAGATGCCGGCTCTTCCTTTGCCCTGCGATTGGAGAATACCCCAACTACCCGACGAGCCCAAGGCGCATCGGGAAGCCGGTAGATCCTGTTTTTCCCCGAGGTTTTCAATTCCTGCTGCTGCATTGCCAGGGCAATATCTTCGCGGCAACCGGTGCGAAGGGCAACAAGCTCGGTCGAGGTATCGAGGAAATCAAAGGGATTGGCGAACGGTTGAACAGCTTGATACAGTTGCCGCGGGTGAAAATGGAGATCTTCAAGCGAATAACCGTATCCATTGTAATTAAACAATTCCCCGAGTTCCTGCAAGCGGATGATGTCTGGAGGTGAAAGCTTCAGGGTTTTTGCAAGGGTCGTGGCTTTTCGGTGGAGGTTGTCGCCGAAGGCTCCGCAGATGGCCCAGAGGGTGTATTTCCCGCTCAGTTGAGCATGGACGATAAGGGAAGTGCACGTCTCGGCCGAGAGGTCAATGTACGGTGAAAGAGCAGGGGAGCCCGGAATGTCCCCGGCAAAATGGTGATCAAAATAGCGAACGGTATTATTCTGTTGCAACAGCCTGAGAAGAGCCGGCCGGTTGCTGTCGAGCGAAATATCAAAGACTGTCAGGTTGCAGTTGCTGACATCCTGCACCTGCGCAAGTAGTTGAATATCCCTTTTCACCCCGGTGATAAGCCGGGAGTGCGATACGGGATTTTCGAGGCGATACTGATGGAGGGAAAAGATGCCATCGGCATCGCCGTTAAAAATATCGTAAAACATGGGAAGGTCTCCTTTAGCCGACCATTTCCCGGAAAAGCCGAATAACGACCAACTCCTTATTGGTTTCGGTTACAAGCTCACGCCAAACGGATTGCCGATGTTGGCGAGGCTGAACAGCAAGAGATAGGTGGTGTCCTCCGGAGTGTACCTCGTCTCAAACTGTACCGACCAGCAGAGTGCCTGGTAGATGAGCGAGCCTTTCGCCTTGTTCGTTTCGTCGTTCGCGATGGAATGCTGAACCTCGGCGCCGGCAAACCATTGGTTCCAGATCTGCGCCCGGCCCCGGAAGTTTATCTGTTCAATCTCCTGCAGTTGATTGAGACCTTCGAAACCTTCGATGACATTTCTCTCGTTGGAGCCTTCATTGAAGCTGTACTCGAGGGCTACAAGATCGCCGCGACTGTTGCCGTATTCTCCGGAAAAGCTGTGACTGATGAAATCGCTGTCGTAGACATCGTAATAGGTCTTGTAGTTGACCGCGGTTCTTTCAATCGGATTCCAGATCAGCTTGGCATGGACTGGACCGAACGGTTCATCCGATTTTTCGTCGCGCAGGTCATAGTATTGTTCGACCCTCAGCGAGGCGGCCTGACGACTTGCATCGATATTTTGTCCAGTTGGGTCAAATACATTGAAGAAGTTGTCGACGCCGTAGGTGATGGCATTTTTGTCCGAGATCTTGTCGACGCTGTCGAATTGGGGCAGTTCATCCTGGTCGACATCGGGGATGTAACCATATTTTACATACGGTCTGACTTGATGGGCGAAGCTGCGGACATCGTCACTGCCCAGGAAAAACTCCCTTTCCAGGGTGGTTGCCACTTCCGACTCGAATTCCGGCAGGAACCTGTTCTGGGTGTCGCCCTCGTCCCATTCGGCATCGCCGTAGGTTTCGACGGAGTAAAAGGTATCCCTGACCGCCACCTCGGCGCGCGATTCCAGATAGGCGCTGAGGGGGATGGGCGCGGAGATTGCCGGACGGAGATCAAACCGGTGTCCGCCCACGCCGTCTTCCCGCCAGTAGTCGACGTAGTCGGTATTCCAGTCCACTGTAAAGCTCGACTCCCCTATTGGCTGGGCTCCGGAGAAGATGACGTTGGGCAGTTTCCACAGCGGCGTATTGGTGTCGCTGGCATTGGTCCTGGTATCGTCGATCGCCAGGAGATTGGCTTCGAGGGACATGCCGCTCCAGCTGCGCAGGGTTTTCAGGGAATTCTGGCGGAAGATGTCTGTCTCATTCTGAAAACCTCGGCCAAAGGTTTTCAGGTATCTGTTGTAGGTGTTATCGAACCCGGTAACGCCGGAGTCGAATTCGCGCAGATAATCCTGGTCTGAAACGATGTCGATATCAAGACGGGTTTGCCAATCGTCGGCAAAGGTATGATCCGCCTTACCTCGCAGCCAGTATCTTTCGCTGTTGTCGTGGGTAAAGCCGGTCTCCTCGTAATAGTCCGTTTCGGAGGGGTCAGAAAGCTGGTCGTCGAGATAGCTTCCCGTGAACATGCCTTTGTCTTTGACATCGGAGACGTAGCGGAATTCGGCCCCGGGCATGAAGCCGCGTTCCAGATAGTATTCCGGAAAGAGCGTAAGATCGGCGGAATCTGAAATATTGAGGAAAAACGGAATATTCATGCCGAACCCGCCGTTCTTCGAGGCGGAGAACTCCGGGAAGAGGAAACCGCTCTGGCGGGTATTTTTGGCCGGCACGATTACATAGGGGAGGTAAAAGACCGGTACGTTCCTGATCTTGAAGAGAGCGTGGCGGAGTTCCGCATAGCCTCCCTGCCTGACATCGGCGTCGGAGCTGGCGAAGCTCCAGGGCGGAGTTTCGCCTTCCTCTACTTTACAGGTGATGACCCAGCCGTCGATGACTCGATATGTGTTGAAGCCGGTCTTTTCAATAGTTTTTCCTTCAAGATGCATGCTGAGTTCTTTGCGGACAACGGTTGCATCGGTGAATTTTCCGGTTTCGCTGGCAAGGCTCAAGGTGGCTTCCTTGGCAAACAGCTGATCTTCGTTCGTTGTTATTTTTACATTGCCTTTGGCTTTGATGGACTCAAGTTCCACATCGTAAACTATCCAGTCGGCACTTATGGTGACGGTGGTGCGATACTCGGGGGCGACCTCTTTAACGATTTCATCGGCCCCTTTCTCAGGTTGTTTCACCTCCTCTTCAAGCAGTTCGGACCAGGAACTTCGTTTCAGGTCAGCCGGCGGCGTAGGCGTAAATGGTTCCTTTTTTTCCAGAATAACATTGCCTTGGGCGACAATGCTGTTCGGATCCTCATAACGCATCAGTTTATCGGCAGAAATGTTCCATTTATCGGTAGATACTTTTTCCGCATGGACATAATCGGCAGCAACATTTATTTGAAGGCAGCACAGCACGGCAAAAGCAAAACGCAGACGGACCATTCGAAACGGGCTAAGGGACACTGTACACTCCTTGGGAGAGATTGTTGTCGGGGCTATTATAATATTTGTTTTCTGCGGAAAAGAGTACCATGGCTCCTTTGTTGCGGTAAAGGCCTATGCAAGAGTTCAGAGGCGAATTAACGCTCGAAATGTACGGTTCTCGGCGGACACTGTCAAGTTTAAAGTCGTGTGGCTCCGGTGGCGGGAAATAAATATCTTTCTTATATAATTCGGGAAAATAGAGGTTGCAATGATCTGCCAAAATCAAAAAGGAAGGATCCGGCGAACATGCGGCGATTGGTGGAAGATGATAAATTTCGTTTGTGTTTCGGTGAAATAGACGGTACTAGTTTCTCGGAAAAGTAGTATATTCCAATTATGACGGATTCATGATGATGGACTCGTTAACAGCTTGAAAAGACATTTTCAATCCGGCGAAAGCCGAAATCCATCAGCTTTAGAGATTTTTGCTTTTTTCGACGGAAGACGGCGTCAAGCGTTTACGGTTTCATCGAGTATGTCGGTGAAACGATGATCCTGCTTCTGCTGCAACTGAATTGTTTCAGCAGTGAAGATGATCTTCGGAGGACTCTCAAAGCAGGGATACCTCATCCGTTTCATAATTCCCAGTGGAGGTACGGGTTCAGTAAGTTCAATCATTTCCGTTCGGATAAACAGCCTGATTTACGAGCGACAACACCTGTCTCAGGTGATGCGTGCAACTGTCCGGAAATGGTCTTACGGGATGTGTGCCGATTTGCCTTATTGGCGTTTAATAAAATGGCGATTGTTGCATTGTCGGTCGGATGGCCGGTGATGGCGGCAGGTCCCAGGAACTGCCGGAAGCCTGACTGAAACAGAGGCTTGCGGCCGAAGAGGATTGCTTATGGTTGCAAAAAAAGATGATGATTCTGAAAAAAAGGTTGTCCAGGTAAAGGCGAAGACCGGAGCCTGGTGGAAGAGTACCAAGACAGAGGTCGCAGAGCAGAGCGAGCCGGCCGGAGAGCCGGCGAAGAAGCCGAAAAGAGCGCCCAGGACTGTTGCCAAAAAGCCGGCGGCACAGCCGGTTGCGGAACTGCCGCCGGTCGAAAAGGTCGATGTTGCGCCCGTCGAAAAAGAGGAAGGGGCGAGCCAGAGTGTCCCGGGGAAGTCCGGTAGGAAGAGACCTCCTCGCAACCGCAAAGGACCGCGAAAAAAAGAGGCGAAGACCCCGGCAGACCTAGGTGGCGAGGGAACCACTCCTCCGGCCGTTGCCTCTGCCGATGACCAGACAGTTGCCGCGGCTCCCGAGTCGCCGGTAGCCGAACACGCCCCGTCCGCAGAGGGAGATAAAAATCTTCGCGAACGGCGAAAGAAAAGCAGCAGGGGCCGGAGAGGAAAAAGAGGGGGACGGAAGCAGGTTCCCGGGGAAGAGGTGAAGGCCGCCGAAGAGGGTGCATCGACCGAGCCGGAAGCATTTTCTGACCACCCGGAGAGGGGTTGGGCGGAAGAAGATGAAGGTTTCGGCGACTATTTCCAGGAGGACGAACTGCCGGAAGAGATCGAAGAAGAGGAACCTTTTGAGTACGAAGAGCCTCAGGAAGAGGTTAAAAGGGTCTGCAAGCTTTTGATCAACGCCGAGGAACCGGAGGAGTGCCGACTGGCCCTGCTCGAAGACGGGCGGCTGGAATCGATCCATGTCTCGACCATCTCCCGGACCCAGACCAAAAATAATATCTACAAGGCCAAGATTGTCGCAATCGAACCCAGTCTCCAGGCGGCTTTTGTCGATTACGGCACGGAAAAGAACGGTTTTCTGCCGTTCAGTGAAATCCATCCCGAGTATTACAAGCAGGAACTGAGCAATGAGGTCCGCCATCTGGTGGAAACCCACCAGTGGAAACGGCTTTCGATCACCGATGTCATGGAACGGGGGCAGGAGGTTCTTGCCCAGGTGGTGAAAGAGGAGGTGGGCAAGAAAGGGGCCAATATGACCACCTATCTGTCGATTCCCGGCAGGAGCGTGGTCCTGATGCCGGGCTCGGATTCTTCGGGGATTTCCAGGAAAATATCCGGCGAGGAGCGGCGTTCGCAACTACGGGGGGCGATGAAATCCATCGATCTGCCCGAAGGAATCGGCTGGATTGTCCGTACCGCGAGCGTCGACATCAATGAAGAGGTGCTGTCCCGGGATGTCAAGTATCTGCTGGGCCTGTGGGATGATATTAAGCGGAAAGGCCAGGAAATGGGCGGCGTCGGTCTGGTCTATGAGGATCAGGAGAGCGTGCTGAGGTTTCTCCGGGAGCATTTCGACCCTTCCATCCAGGAGATTCTGGTGGACGATCGGACCGCTCTCGAGCAGGTTAAAAAGTTTGTCGAACTGCTGCCGGAAAAACAGCGGAACGTCAAGGTTCGCCTGCACCAGGGGGCAAGGCCGATCTTCAACCAGTACAGCATCGAGGACCAGATCGAATCGATCTACCAGCCGCAGGTCAACCTGCCGTCGGGAGGGTCGATCGTCATCAGTCCGACCGAGGCCCTGGTGGCTATCGATGTCAACTCGGGTTCCACTTCCCGGGGGAAAAATTTCGAGGCCTCGATTTTTCAGGCGAATATGGAAGCGGCCGCGGAACTGGCGCGGCAACTCCGCCTCAGGGACCTGGGCGGCCTGATCGTCGTCGACTTCATCGATATGCGGAACCGCAAGCACATCCAGGCCGTGGAGAAAAAGGTCAAGGAGTCGATGAAAAAAGACAAGGCCAAAGTCGATTTCAGCCGTATCTCCAAATTCGGTCTCTTGCAGATATCGCGGCAAAAGCTCGGCGCGCCGATCGAGGCGGGCAACTATCGGCAGTGCGAGCATTGCAAGGGCCGGGGTACGGTAAGGTCGGTGGAAACCCTCTCCCTTTACTATCTGCGGCGCATACAGACCGGCGCGAGCCGCAAGGTCGTCGGCCGGATCGAGTGCCATTTCCCAATCGATGTGGCATCATACCTGCAAAACAACAAGCGAGCAGAACTTCATGAAATGGAAAGGAAGTATGGGGTTGAAGTAATGATTCTTGCCGAACCGGACATGAAACCGATGGATAATGAACTCATTTTTCACAAGGCAGAAAAAGAGGAGAATCCCAAAAAACAATCTTGAGTTAGCTCTCGATCTAGGGTATATAGCAACTCTCCAAGCACCAGTAGCTCAGCTGGATAGAGTATCTGACTACGAATCAGGGGGTCGCAGGTTCGAATCCTGCCTGGTGTACCAGAAATAAATAAAGCGGTTACGGCATAAGATGCTGTAACCGCTTTTTCTTTTCCCAGTAATTGTCTCGTGGATTACCGCGGTTTGTTGCTGAACTCCGAAGGGATTTATGCAGGTCGCTTTTGCCGGAAGACGGAGGAGCAGCAAACCGCTCCTCCGTACATGCATGAATTGGTTGGTATCATTCGCTGATCGCGGGGACGATCAGTACCGGAATCTTCGATTGCTTGAGGGTCGATTTTATGGTCTGCCCGACCGAGGTGCCGGAGAGCAATCCCTCGCCGGCTCCCATGATGATCAGGTCGCACGAATGTTCTTCCGCCACCTTTATGATCACCTCGACAACCTCGCCGTTCTCGACCATAATCTCATTTCCGGGAATGTCGTATCCCGTTTCATTGGTGACCGATTCCATATAAAACTCGCTCAGAGCGGTTTTGGCCATCTGTCGGGGGGATACTTTGCCGACGAGCGCGTGACGCGCCTCCTCCTTGTGTTGCTTTAAGACCTCGTGCCATTTGTCCGGACCAAAGAGCCCGATCATGTGCCCCTCGTAATTGCTGGGCAGTCTCCCCATGACATGCAGCAAAATGAGTTTGGCACGGAACTGGTTGGCCAGCAGGGCGGCGTGTCGGAAGGCAATCCGGCTTGCGGTGGAAAGATTTGAAGTAAACAGGATTGTTTTATACCCTTTCGGTTTCATCGCATTACTCCTTAAGAGAAAATATCGAACACAACGATGCGTCCGGCCTCTGGCCGTCTGCCACTCGAACGTATCTTCGGTTCGACGTTACTGAATCGCCCGGCAGGTTCATGACCTCCGCCGGCCAGACGATCCTTCATTTCATCGGATTTCGGAATGCAGTCGCTCTACCGGATTTGGTCCACGCCGAGCACTCCCTATTCTGTCGCTATAGTACGCCATTTTAAGGGCTTATGGAAGAGGACATTGAGTGATGCCGAACATCAAAAAAAATGATTATCGCCAGGCCATGCAGCCCGCCTGGCACAGGTACCTCGTCCTGTCTACGAGTCCTTTTTGACCGCTGTGCCAACCCGTAGACCTCCGGCGGACCGGAGGGTTTTGTTGGAAATTGCCTGGCAATTAATTCTTGCGAAAATTGAAACCATTGTCATAGTTATTTCCATTCAGTCTTATCTACAGAAAGAAAATGGCATCTGAAAGAATTACATTAGAATTAAGCAGGGACATCTTAAGATGGAAAAGGATCTGGTCAGGGCATCGATTCTCTTGGTCGATGATGAGTTTGTTATTCGGAAATCCTTGGCAAAGGAGCTGAGGGCAGAGCGTTTTGCAGTGACCGACGTGGCCAGTGGCATTGATGCCATCGGTGCCCTCCAGAAACTGCAGTTTAATATCGTTATCACCGACCTTATGATGGAGGGGATCGATGGTTTCGGCGTGCTCAAGGCGGTTAAAGAGCTGGCGCCGTTAACCAGGATTATTGTGATCACCGGCTATGGCGACTTACGGACCGCCATCGATGCCATGCATCTCGGCGCCGATGATTTCCTGGTCAAGCCGTTTGAGATTGAAGAACTCATTTTTCGGATTCGTCGCTGCCTGGAAAAGCGCAATCTGATCGAGATGCTGATGGAAAAGACCCAACAGCTGGAGAAGGAAATCCAGCGCCGCGGCAATATTGAGGAACGGCTGATGCAAAACGACAACCGATTCCGCCTGGCGCTGGATGTGGCTTCCAACGGCGTGTGGGACCGCAACCTGTCTACCGGTGAAACGCATCACGGTGAAAACTGGTACCGAACCCTGGGGTACTCACATGACGAGACACCGGTGTTTGAGGAAATCCTCCATCCCGAAGACCGGGAAAGGGTACTAAAACTGGGTGAGGAACACATCAGCGGCAAAACGCCTCTCTTTGAGGCGGAGTTGCGATTGCGTAACAAGGCAGGCGACTGGCATTGGGTGCTGTCCAGGGGGAGGGTGGTGGAGTGGGATGAACAGGGCAGGGCGGTGAGGATCGTCGGCACCATTACCGATATCAATCGGCTGAAGCAGTTGGAGGCCCGACTGCTTCGTGCCCAGGAAGAGTTACGGAGGAAAGTGCAGGAGCGGACCGAAGAACTGCAGGCAACACAACTCGCTTTGCAGCGGGCGCAGCGCGAGGCGGATGAGGCGCAGCAGTTTCCTGCCAGAATCTTTGGGCGGCTTGAGTTGTTCTGCCAGCAGCTGGAGGACTCTTCCGTGACCGAACAGCAACGGGAGTTGATCAACGGCCTTCGGACCGACCTCGATAACCTCCGCTCAACCGGAGCTTCTTGAGCAGGTGTCTCCACTAGTACCGCCCCTCAGAATAACTCCGTTTCCGCAGGTCTTTGCGAACTTGGCGCTCCGACCAATCGTGCCGGGTTATCAGATATCGATACTCCCGCAATTCTTCACGTGTAGGCTGACGATTGAGAATCTCCGCAAAGGCCCGCAGGACGATATCCGTCGGGTCTTGTCGTTTCCAACTGTTTTCTTCCACATACCCGTTTTCTTCGGAGTACTGCCGACGCCGGTCGTGGCGGTCGTGTCGGTCATACCGATCGGAATCGGAGAGTTGATAGACAATCCGGAAATCCGCCCGACAACCATTGGTCACGGTTATTCCGTCGTAACCCGCTTCCCAGCTTTTACCCTCTATGCACGGCTTGGTCGAATGTTGCCTGACCATGCGGACTTCCTTTATTTCCGCATTTCCCGGAGCAAGCGGAAACCGGCACTGTTCCGGGGTGAAGCCGTTGCTCTCGCACCGAATCACATGTTCTACATCTCTTGATTCCGCGCGATTCGGCAACAACAAACAGACTGCCATGATGAGCCAAAGAATGTTTTTCATTTTTTCCGTCCAATGGTAGTGTGGTATAATAGGGGAAACCCATCATGCAACCTCCTCTGCGTTTGCTCCATGTCAAATTATATATCAAGATGAATATCCTACAAGGCGCAGTGCATCGATCCGGGTGAGCGCCGCCTTCTTTCGACTATGTGTGGGGATAGGAAGGTGCTCCTAAAGTGATAGGAAAATGATTGTAATTTGGTTAGGAATAAGCTAAGGTTCGTTCGCAATCCATCCCGTCACCGGTGATGCGGCGCATGACTCTGGTTCGCATTCAGCCTCAACGGGAGAATCATGTTCATTGCTGGATCTTTCAGGGTATGAGATAATGTCCTTTGGCTGCGGAGACCCCGCTTGGAGGAGTGGCGATGGATGGACGACTTTTTTTCGTGAAGGATTGGCATGGCGGTTTTTGAATATCGAGCGCTCGACCCAAAGGGGAAAAAACAGAAAGGAATAATCGACGCGAACAGTGAGGCTCAGGCAAGGACCAAACTTCGCGCGATGGGGAGATATCCGGTCTCGATTGCCCTGACCAGTATGGAGCGGAGCAAAACCGAGGGTCAGGGTAAGAGTCTGAACCTGTTCAAACGCGTCAAATCTGAGGAAGTGAGCCTGATGACCAGGCAGCTGGCTACCCTGCTGGGCGCCGGCATTCCCCTGGTTCAGGCCCTTGAGTCGCTGATGGCGCAGACACGAAATTCTATGCTCAAAAAGGTCATAGCGCAGATTAAAGGGGCGGTGAACGAAGGCACCAGTCTCACCAATGCCCTGGGAGAACATCCGAAAATCTTTTCCTCCGTTTTTATCAATATGGTTCGGGCTGGGGAGGCCTCCGGAACGTTGGATATCGTTCTCGAACGACTGGCCGATTTTTCGGAAAAAAAGGATGAACTGCAGGGACGGTTCCGGGCGGCACTCGTTTATCCCATATTCATGGGCGTGATCGGGTCCGGCATTCTCTTCATCCTCATTACCTACATTGTTCCTAATATTACCCAGGTATTCGCCGAGATGAACAAAGTGTTGCCGCTGCCGACCCTGTTTCTCATCGCCCTGAGCGATATCCTGAAAAATTTCTGGTGGGTGGTTCTCATTATTATTGGCGTGATTGTGGCCGGATTGCGTTTTATAATCAGCAAGCCGTCAGGCAAGAGAGTGTGGCATTATGTGAAGTTGAAAGCCCTTATCCTGGGACCGGTCCAGCAGAAGGTGATACTGGCACGATTTTCTTCGACTTTGGGCAGTCTGCTGGAAAGCGGCGTGGGACTCATGATGTCCATGCAGATCGTCCAGGCCCTGGTTGATAATGTGCATATCTCGAAGGTAATTGACGAGGCAATGGAACAGATCCGGAAAGGGCAGAGCATGACGGTCGCTTTATCCTCTTCCGAATGGTTTCCGCCGATGTTTATTCAGATGATTGCCGTCGGTGAACAGAGCGGCAATTTAGAGGCAATGCTGAAAAAAGTGGCGAAGGCATACGAGCGTGAGGTCGAAACGGCGATTCTCGGGATGACGGCGCTGATCGAACCGCTCATGATTGTTGCCATGGGCCTGGCGGTGGGGTTTATTGTTCTTTCCATTTTATTGCCCATCTTTGAAATGAATCAGATGGTGGGGTGAAATTGGCTTTTCGGTGACGGGAGACGGTACAATAGGGTATGTGGCATTGATGCGAGGATGGAGCGATCCTCATCCTGAAAATTCAACAATCGAGGGTGAAAAAATGAAACAGACACGGCAGGTACAGGTGTGGCTGGTTGTTTTTTTCCTGGTTTTCTGGATGGATATCGATGCAGGTCAGGCAGCGACCCAGCTTGATGTAAGCTTTGGGCAGAACGGTTTTGTCGTCAAAGACTTCGGCAGCGGCGAAGATGAGATCTTTGCAGTTGCCCCGCAAACCGACGGTAAAATTGTGGTTGTCGGTGAATATAATAACGGTGCGGTAAAAAATCTCGCAGTCGCCCGGTATCTGCCGACCGGTGAGCTTGACCGAGACTTCAGCGACGACGGTATATTCACTCACAGCATCGGCTCCGGAGATACAAAGGCAAGGAGTGTGGCGATCCAGAGTGACGGCAAAATCGTCGTTGCCGGTTCCGCCGACGATGGGCAAAACAATATCGTTCTGGTTCGGCTCACGGCCGACGGTTTACTGGATAACACCTTTGCCGCAAGCGGGCAGCGGCTGCTGCCGATAACAGACGGCGAGGCCGATGCCTATGCCGTGCGGGTGACTGTCGAGGGAGCCATTCTCGTTGCCGGTACGGTCGTGAAAAGCGGAGATGCCGGAACCTACGGGCTGGTGGCAAAAGTGGCCGCGGACGGGCAGCCGGACACCGGTTTCGGCAACGCCGGGGTATCATTGCTGCAGTATGAATACGATGTCGAAATACGCTCACTGGCCCTTCAAACTGATGGAAAGATGGTGGCGGCCGGTTCTTTTGCCCCGAACGACACAGCCCAGGCCGGGTTGCTGCGCCTCAATCAGAACGGCAGCATCGATACCCAGTTCGGCCAGAACGGCAGATCTCTGCTCGCCCTCACCGGCAGCGGCTCGATCGTTCACGGTGTCACCCTTGATCCCGATGGCAATCTTTATGTGGTAGGCGACGTGAATAACGGCAGTTTCCATGAAACATTTGTGGCGGCATTGACACAAGACGGTGTCCTTGATCCGGAATTTGGCGGTTCCGGCATCTATCGCAGCCCGCTGACCGCCGAGAATGTGGGGCAGGCCATTACCATGGACGAGGCCGGCAACCTGCTTATCGCCGGATTTGCCACCACGGAAAATGGAAAAGATGTCTTCTTGCTGACCATCGGCAAGGAGACTGCCACGGATGAGACTGCCACGGATGAGACCGACAACGCCGAAGCCACGGTCGCCAACTCCGCCACCACCGTCAAAACCGTCTTCCCCGGCGATACCGCCGCCACCGACAATACCGCCGCCGCAGAGGAGGGCGAGGTCTCCATCGATCTCATCACCGCCGATCTGGCCAATACCACCGATGTCGGCAATGCTTTAACCGTCATGCCGGATGGAACCGTTTTCGTTGCGGGTGCCACCGGACTGGACGGCAATCGGGATTTCGCCCTGCTGCGCTTCATTGCCGCGGCAGCAACAAGTGCTGCGACCGGGTCCGCTTCGGACGGGAGAGGCGTCTCCACCGCCGGATATACCCTCCTTACCCGGCGGATCACGGAGATTACCCGGGTGGGGGCAAAGTCGGGTGGAACCATCACTGATTTCGGCACCCAGCAATGCGCCGATGCCTGCACCGCGACATGCAGCACGGATGCCGACCCTGCCACCTGCTTCACCACCTGTTTTGCCACCTGTGAGCTTCCCACCGTTACTCAGCGCGGGGTTGTCTTCGGGATAGCGTCAAAACCGGTTTTCAGGACGGAGGGTACCGATACGGATACCGATACCGATACGGATACCGATACCGATACGACGACCGATACTACCACGGATACAACCAGCATAGCGAACAGGGTCCTTCAGGCGACGGATGATGAGGTTTTTACCTTTCCCGACAGTGAGACCTTTGCGTTCGACATCGTCGAATCGGGACAGACCGAAGACGGCAGCGGCACCGGCTCCTTCGGCAGTATTATCCAGGGGATCACCCCCAATACGGTCTATTTTGTCCGGGCGTATGCCCTGTTATCCGACGGCACGGTGATCTATGGCAACGAGCATACGTTCCGGACAGACGACGCCTGCTTTATCGCCACGGCAGCCTTCGGCTCCATCCTCGACAACCATGTAACCGTTCTGCGGGAATTCCGGGACAAGGTGATGATGGCCGGCAGATTCGGCCAGCGGCTGGTAGGTGCCTACTACCAACTTTCTCCTCGGATAGCGGACTTAATCGAAAAATATGAGGTGTTACGTTCGATTGCACGTGTTATTTTAATCCCGTTTGTCCTGATGGCCTATTTCATCCTGAAAACGGGTCTCCTCGTCAAGGTCTGTGTGCTGACGGCTTTCATCGGCCTCTGGCCTCTAAGATCAAGAATAATGTAACTTTTGGAAAGTGTGGATATTTTTGTATGAAAAAGGAACAAAAGCAATCTCGGAAGAAAAAGGAAGCGGGTTTTACCCTTATCGAACTTTTAGTCGTACTGGTCATCATCGGGATTCTTGCCGGATACATCGGCCCCAAAATCATGGGGCATCCGGAAGAAGCGAAGAGGACGAAGGCGACCATCCAGGTCCAGGCGTTCGAAACGGCGCTGAAGACGTATAAACTCGATAACGGAATATATCCCACCACCGAACAGGGGCTTCAGGCCCTGATAACCCCGCCCGCAACCGGCAAACTGCCTGCCAAGTGGCGCGATGGCGGCTATCTGGATAAAAACAAGCTGCCGGCCGACCCCTGGGGCAACAATTATGTGTACATCAGTCCGGGAGTAAACGATGAATTCGATCTCAGCTCCTACGGTGCGGACGGTGAGGCCGGCGGGGAAGGCAAAGCGAAGGATATCAACAACTGGGAAATAGAATGATACCGGGATGACCATCGGGATTTTCGGCGCGAGACCGGCAGAAAAAGGCCTGCCGCATCCGGAAGGCGCAAGAGGCTTCACCCTTCTGGAACTTATTGTCGTCTGTACGTTGATCGGCATCATGCTCTCCTTCAGCGTTCCGTCGCTACGAATGGCCCTGTTCTCCGATCCATTGAAGAGCACGGCCAGAAACCTCATCGGACTGACAAATGGGGTGAGGCAGCTGGCCATTCGCCAGCAGCAGCCCTATCTGCTCCATATCGATGAGTCTGAAAAGCGGATCTGGTTCGACCAGGAAGTGAAAAGCGAGACGGTAGAGACGGAAGAGACGGAAGAGTTTAAGGACCGCCGGGGAAAAGCACTGCGCCTGCCGGAAACGGTGAGCATCACCGGCGTGTGGGTCGCCGAAGACAGGCGGACGCAGGATCAAACGGAACTGTGGATCAGCAAACAAGGCTATATGGAGCGGACCCGGATAGGGCTTGAAGACGATGAAGGGAATCGCCTGGTCGTGCAGTTTTACCCGTTCCTGGACGCTGCAACGGTTGACGAAGATGTGCCGTAACTTATCCGCTTGTGGGGGGGGTGGCTGTCAGCGGACCGAAGTGTCATGTTGAAAAATATGTTTCCCTTTGTACAGATCGCCCGTTCCGATCGGGCATTCACCCTTCTGGAGGTGATGGTTGCCGTTGCAATTATTGCCGTGGCCTTAGTCACCCTTTTAGGCTCCCAGTCCAGGAGTCTTTCGTATGCAACGGAAGCAAAGTTCAATATTGTCGCACCGATGCTGGCCTCGTTGAAACTTGCCGAAGTGGAGCGGGGGATCGTTGCCATATCGGATGACGAAGGGGATTTCGACGAAGAATTTTCAGGATATAGCTGGAAGATGGAGGTGGAGGACGCCGAGCTCGAGCTGGAGACGCCGGTCGAGATGAAAAACCCGCTGCAGAAGATCGCGCTTACCGTTTTATGGAGCGGGTCTCCTTTCAGCTACACCCTCACCTTCTACGGCCGAGGGCCGGACGACGATGGCAGGTAGTGACAAGCGGGACGAAAGGGGCTTTACGCTGATTGAACTGCTGATCGCCATGTTTATTTTCGCGATCGTCATTTCCTCCGTGTACGGTGCGTATCGTGCGACTTTCACTATCATCCACGGCTCGGAGGCGCAGATGGCGATATCCCGCAGCGGCCAGGTAGCGATTGAGAGAATAAGCGACGATCTCCGTTCCGTCGTGGCCGGGCCGGGCGGCGAATTGCGCGGTGAAAGAAAAGATGTCTCGGGTGTCCGAGGCGACAGCCTGGCCTTCATCTCCGCATCCCATCTGGCCTTGAGCAAGAAAGATATGCGGGCCGGTTATGCAGTTATCGGCTATTCCGCCGAGCCCGATGAAAAGAACGGCCTCCTGAAGCTGTATCGCCTGGACCGGGTGCTGATGCCTGGCATGGAAAAAGAGAAGAGCGAGACGCCGGGCGAAGTCCTCGCGGCAGGTTTGCAGGAGGCAAGCTTTGTCTATGTTGATGCCGACGGCAAGGAGACGGACGAATGGGACAGCGACGAGGGCGAAGAGGATCCTGGCGAAGGGGAGCAGCCGAAGGAACCGCTTTTTCCGGAGCTGGTCTATGTGAAACTGGTTTTTTCCCGTTCGGCGGAGAGAAAAGCCGATCAGGCGAGTGAGGGCGGAGTGGTATTCAGGACTGCCGTGGCTTTGCCGAAGAAGGCGAAGGCCCGGGAATAGGTGTATGAGAGATATCGGAACGGTGAAGAATATGGCATGGCGGACGCCGGATCTGCAAAACGAACAAGGGATGGCGCTTCTCATCACGATCATGACCGTCGCCCTGCTGACGGCGGTAACTCTCCAATATCACAAAACGACATGGGACAAGTATCTGGCTTCCCGCAACTATATGGCTGGTACGCAACTCACGGCGATTGCCGATTCGGGGATCAATATCGCGCTTGCGGTGTTGCAGAATGACGCCGCAGCCAGCGAAATAGATACTTTGCACGACAGTTGGGCGGTTTTGGAAAAGGAACCTTTTCGCGATTTTTTTCCGACGGGGACCCTCAAAATCAGGATAGATGATCTTTCCGGTCGTTTGCCGATCAATAATATCGTGCAACGTACCGGCAGCAGCGGGGGACAGGGGCAGGTCAGTCAGGCTGCCGCCAGGGAAAACCGCAACATTCTCAATAGGCTATTGCTCTCCGGAGCCTTTCCAATGGTTGAAGACGAGACAATGGCCAAGGGGATCGTGGATGCAATTGTCGATTGGATAGACGAAGACGACCGGGAATCCGACTACGGCGCCGAGAACAGCTACTACGAGTCGCTCACGAAACCATACAGTTGTAAAAACAAGCAATTGGACTATATTGAAGAGCTGCTCCTGGTCCGGGGCGTAACTCCCGCGCTGCTGTTCGGCGCAGACAAGAACGTCGGGCTGGCCGAGTTTCTGACCGTCTACGCCACCGACGGCAAGATTAACCTCAACACCGCAGCGCCCCTGCTTATTAAAAGCCTGGTGGAGCCGCCGATCGATGACAATGTGATCCAGGAACTCGACGAGTTCCGCAAGGCGAAAGAAAACGAAGAGCAGCTGGCCAATGTCAACTGGTATAAAAGTATCAGCAGCTGGCCCGGAGATATTACTCTCAACGAAAGCATGTTGATAGCCAAAAGTACATTTTTTCAAGTCACTTCTACGGGAACCCTTGATACCCTCTCGCGCCGGATGGTGGCGAGTGTTGCACGTGTCAGTCCTGACGAGGTTAATCTGCTTGTGAGAAAGATGGAGTAGCCGATGGCAGATACCTTGTTATGTCTTGATATCCACAAAGACGCGGTAGCGGCGGTCCTTATTGACCGCAGCGCCAAGAAAAACCTGGTGATCGGTTGCGGCGCCGTGGAAATTGCCGAGCAGAATTTTGGCGCGGCCATAGACCGGATCAAGGAGCAGACCGGCTTTGTCGCAGGCGATAGCGTCGTCACCTTCGGTGCCGAACTGTTTTCCTTCAGAAATCTCACTTTGCCCTTTACCGATCGGAAGAAGATCGAGCAGGTTCTGCCTTTTGAGCTGGAGGATCGGCTGCCGATCGAGATGAGGAGCATGATCGTCGATTTCGCCGTGGTGAGGGGGGAACCGGCGGGCGCGGATCTGCTCGCGGCGCTCGTCAATCGGCAGTATCTCGCCGACAAACTTGCGGTGCTGGGTGCCCGGGGCATAAATCCCGACGCGGTCGACATCAGCGGCCTGGCAACCGGTATCAGGATAACGGACGAAGGCGGGCCGGAGCGGTTCGTCGTGCTGGATGTCGGAGCCGGTTGGGCCACCGTTTTTATCTTTATCAACCGCAAAATCGCACTCATACGCTCCCTCCCCGTGCCCGCCGGCCTTCGCGAACAGGACGGTCAGGCCGAAAAATTTCTGCTCGGCGTCAAGCAGACCCTGCTCGCCAGCCGGCTGGTGGACATCAGCAAGCCCGATTTTCCCCTGTATCTTCTCGGCGTCCCCTGGCCGGATCCGGCCGTCGTGACGCAGGCCTTAAGCGGCGTGGAAATCCGCAAGTTCGAGCTCTATCCGCGCCGGTTCGTCAAATTCCATGACGATGTGCGCAGCCGGTACCAGCCGGAAGTCATGGAACGGGTTCTGGCCGCGGCGGGGACGAGCGAGCTTAAGGGCCGCAGCTTCAATTTTCGCAAGGATGACTTCAGGAAACGCCGGACCACGCAGGAGTATCGCCGTCTGCTGGTGAAGATCGCCGTGCCGCTCTCTGTCACCTTCCTGGTAGTTGTCGGCTATCTTACCTATGATTACCAAAAACTGCTGGCGCAACAGGAACAGCTGCGCAGCCAGATCAATGAGGTATTCCGGGAGACGGTTCCGGATGTGGCGACCATTGTCAATCCCATCCAGCAGCTGCAGGCCATCAACAACCAGATCAAGGCGACCTACAAGCCCGGCGGAAAAGATCGCTCAGGCTTCACCGTCATCGATCTCCTGGCCGAGCTGTCGTCGCGCATCCCCGCGACATACCGGGTGAAGGTGGCGCGCCTGGTGGCGGATGCCGATACGGTCCGGCTGAAGGCGATTACCGGCGACTTCAACACAGTCGACAACATCCAGAAAGAACTGGGGAAATCTCCGTATTTCACGGAAGTCGTCATCAGCTCGGCGAATCAGTCGACCAAGGGTGACGAGGTTAATTTTGAACTGAAACTCGACTTGACGAAAAAATAGCTATGGCCACCTGGACCGGACAGAGACTCCCGCGCCTTCTCTGGGAGAAATCGGGAATCGACAACCTCAGCACCCGCGAAAAGCTGGTGGTCGGGGGTGGGCTGGCATTTGTCGTCTGCTTCATCGTCCTGCAACTGGCGATTGTCCCGTTCTTCGACGCCCGCAGCGATCTGCGAAGCTCCATCGACCGAAAAACCAAAGAGCTGGCGACGATCAAGGAACTGCAGCTGGAACACCGCAACCTGAAAAACGAGGAAGGCACCATCCAGGCCAGGATCCAGCAGCGGGAACGAGGCTTTACCCTGTTCACCTTTCTCGACCAGCAGGCGGAAAAGGCCCAGGTGAAAAAACAGATCATGTACATGAAACCGTCCACGGTCGAGGGCGACACCGGTTATGTCGAGACCATGGTGGAGCTGAAGCTGCAGCAGGTATCTCTCTCTGCCCTGGTGAGTTTTCTGCAGCTGGTTGAATCCGAACAGCACGTGGTGTTCATCCGCCGGATTTCCATCCAGGAAAGCGGCAACGTGCAGGGGGAACTCGATTCGATTCTGCAAATAGTAACGTTTGAGAAAAAGGATTAAGCCGGATTCTCACCAGCCGGTGAACAATGTGTGCGATTTCAAATACAAGAAGAGTGAACTTAACATGGTGGCATGTATAAATATTTTTGGAAATCGGCGCAATGTTCATGAGAAATCCGAGTTAGGAATGGACCGTGGATTCGTGCGCTTGAGAACTCTCTTTTACCTGTTCTACGCAGTCGTTCTCACTGCCGCTCTGCTCTACCTCCGTTTTCCGACGGAAAAAGTCAGGGCGTTCTGCGAAAACAAGGTGGAATCTCTCCTCGTCGACAGCGACTGCAACATTGAACGGCTTGCCTATCGGCCGCCCTTTTCGGTTGTTTTTGTCAATCTGCAGATTGTTCGGGAGATCGATGGCAAACGTTCCGCTTTTCGTGTCGACCGCTTGGCCCTGTCTCCGAATATTTCGAACTTGTTCCGGACGTTTCAAATAAGCGGCGAGCTCTATAAAGGCAATTTTTCTATGCAGCTGGCCGTCGATACCTCGGAAAAAAGTTTTGCCCTGAGCGAGGTGTCGATAGCCGGTATGAATATCGACGAATGGGCGAGCGACTTCAATCTCCTCGACCGCAAGATCTCAGGAAAGGCCAATGTCTCCGGCGATTATCGGGCAACCTTTGCCGCTCCGCTTGCCGGGGCCGGCAAGGGAGAGCTGAGCGCTACGGACGGCAGCATAGAGCTGTTGCAGCCCATCCTTTCGCTCAAGAGTTTGTCGTTTGACAGGATAACGATCGATATGACTCAGGAAAAGGAGATGCTGAAATTCGTCAAAGGAGAGATGACGGGCAAGGAGATCGGTGCCGAATTTACCGGGGAGATGAGGCTGGCCTCGCCACTGCCAAACAGCATTGTCATCCTGGGCGGCCATCTCACCCCCAAGGAAAACTTTCTGGCGACCCACCCCGGTGAAAAGAGGCTTGTCGAACAGCTGCTCCGGCGCTATAAAACGCCTGCCTTGCCGTTCAAGGTGGGGGGTACGGTACGAAGCCCTACTTTCAGGTTCAGCCTGTGACGCCGCCATGACAACGTCCCGCATTTCCGGCATCATACCTCTGCTCTTCATTACTCTGCTCTGTGTGGGCATGGTCGAAGGGGGATATCTGATGTTCGAACATTTCGTACTCGACCCGCGGCCGAGAAGCGAGATCGAGGCATCCGTCGATCAGGCTGAGCAGTCCGAGTCGAAGACGGTGGTCCGGCAGAAGATCGGTCCCGAGGTGATCCTCCAGAGAAATCTGTTCGGGGCTCTCACGGGCGACAAGTCGGCCGCTCTTCCCGTGCCGGAGAGAACGGAGGCGCCGACGGCCACCAGTCTGCAGATTGTGCTGATGGGAACCGTCACCGGCAGCGAAGGTACCGAACGGGCCATTATTCTCGATAAAGCGAAGAAAAAGCAGGAGTTGTTCAGCAAGGGCGATGAAATCCAGGGCGCCCTGGTCAA
>Ga0154407_1017_pt1 | contig 26938 bp, 21 predicted proteins | sample RifGroB2_FD_115911 | JGI IMG/M metagenome (GOLD analysis project Ga0154407, IMG submission 115911) | Desulfobacterales bacterium GWB2_56_26
TGTCTTTGCTTCACTTCATCCAGATTTATTTTGTCCGCCGACGTTGTCGTTTTGCCCACACCCTTGTTACCCGCACTCTTGTTACCCGCACTGCTTTTCCCCGCATTCTGCAGATATTCCCCCACATCATAAGAGCTCACCTTGCCCGTCTTGCTATCAACTATGTGGACAGTACCACAAGAAATAATGCCCAACAGAATGGCATGAAGAAGGAACAATTGTATGAAGTTTCTTAAACAAAATTTCATTCTAGCGAAGATCATCGGCAACTCCCTGGTTATATGAACGTTTTACTTCCTATTTTGTTGCTAAAGGAAAATCAGACACGGTTTTGGGGATGGTGACCGTGGGGCTATGGCTGCCATCGGTCAGTTTTTTCACCCGCTCAGTCAAAAACAGGTTTAATTCGTTGATCGTGATGCTGCCATCCTTGGTGGAATTGCCTTCACCCGATAGGCCCTTCGCAAGTGCCTTGGTCAATCCGTTCAACTTTCTGGTCGAGGCTGTTGGCAACAGATTTCCTACAAGCACACTGTTCCCATCCTGCCACTTTTGATGAACTGAAGTAGTTTCTCTTTCCTCAGGTTCTCTACTTAAATCTTGGGGTTCATGCCCCCCGGTGAACCATTACATATTTAAATCTTTTTTTCTCCCTAACGATGGAAATATACCAGATATCTCGGTTGGCTTTAGGATACAAATATATTATCTCCAATCACCAATCAATTTATAAGCACCCCAATAAAAAGGAGAAGTGGAAGTGAACTTTTTCTGGGCTAATTGAAGAGCTTTGGCTTTCCCATATTCGTTGGAATAATTGTAGAATTGCGTCATCAGAGAAGCTGATGTCTTGTCTTCTATTTTCCACAACGTTGATACAATAGCTGAAACTCCAGCATATTGAAATCCTCTAATAAGACCAAAGTATTCATCTCCCTTAACAACTTTCCCGACACCAGTTTCACATGCGCTGAGGACGAGCATATCAGTTTTGCTGAGATCCATTACAAAGAGTTCATTTGCACTGAGGAACCCATCGTTTTTCTCATCTGCTGACAGAATTATTGCAGATTTCATAGGATCTACGTCATCAAAGAAAGCATGTGAGGCAATATGTATCCACTTTGAAGTGGGGGCCAGTTCCTTTAATCTTGTTTCCGTTGCTTTCATGCCAAGAAACATCTTTGCGTTGGCCCGGTTTAGTGAAACGTTCACAGCTTCTTCTCGAGCGTAGGGCAGTGCCGGGGCCTGAACTTCAACTGGAGAGACAGGATCACCAAATACTAGTCCATTATCGTCTTTGACAGTCTTTCTTGAAGGAGATTGAAGGAGGCTTCCACTGGCAGAATAACTTATGGAAAATTTCTCAATTAGATAAGTAGAATCATCATGTAAAGCAGCAAAAGAGAGCGAATGAAGAGCGCCATAAGGAATTATTACAACATGCTTATTCTCAAGATTTTTTTCTATCGGTTTAAGCAAATAGTCATAAAGTTGTTTGGCTGTAGCGATACTCTGTGTGCCGTTTTTGACTGAATTAAGATAATTTTGAACTAAATTTTCGAAGTGATCTTGATAAATATCTTGAGAGGCTACACTTAATCCTTGCTGGCTTAAGACGAATATGAAAAGCTTTTTCGAAGTATAATAATATTCAACTAGAACTGCATCGTTTGCTAAAAACTTTTGTATTTCAGCTATATTAGCCGTATCAAAGCTGACGAGATGCTTGACCTTGTTGCTGGCCAAACTATTTTCAACTTCTTGATTACTATTTTTTTTAGGTCTTTTTGTTACAGCGCGATGCCGTTCATTAAAAGATTCAACTGCTTCTTTTGTCAGTTCTTTACTGTCAAATACAGCTGATAATTCTGCTTGATAATCGACAACCTCCCTAAATATTTCTGATTCTTCATTTGATAAATTTATTTTTTTTGAAGAAAGCAGATCAAGCAATGCTCTCGAACGTGCTCTCTCTGAAGCGTTAAATGCTTCTTCGTACTCTTGGTTTTTTATCAGTAGTGTGATGAGCTCAGAATAAACCTCATTGAGATTTTTAAAATAGCTAATTCGTTGATTTTCGTAAACAAGAGTAGATCGAGCAGCTTCAAGGGTTTTCAATACTAATTGAAGGGCTTTTATTGCTTCTGAAGTGTTTCCACCATTCTTATATGCATATGCAAGATAGAGATAGAGTTCAATTTGTTCAGTTTGATTAAGATAACGACTAATACCCACAGCATAACTTGATGTAAACTTGATCCTTTCTATCTCAGCCTCCTGGTATAATGGCCTAATCAAAAATGAACCGCCAGTGAACAATTCGGCAACAGAAAAAACTGTCAAGGCTGCCAACGTGTTTCCTTCAAGACTACCAAGAATGCTATTGAATCTTGATTGGGCAGATGGCGATGTATCTAAGCTCTTCATTTCGGTTTTTTTCTTTAGCTCTTGACTGATAAGAACTTCTCTATTTGCTGCGTCATTCAAAAACTCACTTGCTATTTTCAACCCTTCTAATGTGTTATTGCTTCTAAACTCACTAATGGCAAAATAATATTTTGACAAAATCAAAGAATCCACGTCTCCGATATCTCTTTGTTTCATCATAAGCTTCAGTGCTGAAAGATATTGCTCGAAAATCAGCTTTGAGTGTTTATCAATACCTAACAGCATTATAAACTTATTTATTTCGCCAAGAGTTGCCATAACAGCATAATAATCAGATTTCGTTTTCGATTTGACAATTTGGTATAACTTGTCTGCATATTCACTTATCCAGTCTTCACGTTTATCAATAAGTTTTCGGTATCGTAGCACTTCAGTTTCCTGCCCAAGCTTGCTATAAATAAAGACAAGTCTGGTGGCCGCTTTGATATAATAAAATGTACCATTCTTTGTTGTCTTGAGAATTTTCTCATTTAATTCTATTGCTCTAGCAAAGTCTGGCACTTGATAAGTAAATATTTCGCTCAGTGAATCATTCCTTTGCAGATCTGGAACATTCGTTGTTGTCTCGTAGTGCTTAATTAATAAATCAAACTTATTTTCTGCTTTAAGAGTGTTGAGTTCAGCGCCACTATACGTGATTTTATTATTTGTACTGCATCCGAACAGCAAAACGAGGCTGTTAATAGCAACAAAAAAAAATACCCTACTCAGAATGTTATACATATGGGTTACGAGTGGAAAATGTTAGCAGTTGATTTAGCCGAAAAGTGGACTATAAAATATTGTAGTCTCACCGTTTTGCAATTCCTGAATTAAATACTCAGTGAAATCTTTAAGAAAATAGCCGATTAACTGACTATCTGAATTGAATTGAGAAAGAACAGTTCCGATAATAGCTTTTTTCTCTTTGCTATAGACAAATCCTTTCACCTTAATAGTTGTATTAGCCTCTTTTGCTTTTTTCTCAAATGATGTTAATTTCCGTTTTTCTTTTATTAAATACAAAACGACTACAGTATCAGCTGGCTGCTTGTCGAGAAAATTGATTATTTCTGTATATGAACCCTGTTTATTAATATTGGTATTGCCCCATAATAATTTTCCAGTAGGTTTTTCCTTTCTAGGTAAATCAAAGATACTTCTTGTCCTTTTACATAGAAGATAGTTAGTTTTCTCGCCAGAAACTGGTTCAACTTCACTTGTTTCTAAATAGAGCAGCTTTGTTCTTTTGGCTTGTTCTAAAATACTTGAACTGCTGCCATTCACTTCAAGGATTGCAATGTCCTTAATGTTAGAACTTTCTATTTCTTGTCCACCTTGGCCAACGCTTGGAAATGTCTCATCCATCCATTTGCTAAAATAAGTAAACTCACCCCCCTCAAATATTGCTATCTGACCTGACGCCACTGAATATATTTTTATTTTTTCAACATCATTATCATTTTTTTTGCCTTCTTCAAGGCTTAAATAAATATATTCAGTTTTGTATTTCTCAGACAGTTCTTTAAGTTGATATATTTCATGGAGCGGTTTAGGAGTACCTTGAGGCACTGCTATTTTATCCAGTTCTTCCTTAGAAGTGATTGATTTGATATATCCGTTTTTTGAACTGATATTGAAAAGTGTACTTTCAAGATCAATAAATTTTGGATCCTTATTTGTTATAACAAGAAAAGAATCATTTCTTTTTTGAATTTTATTGATTTTTGATTCTCTTTTTTGTCCTTCCACAACGTCGTAAATCAAGACTGGGGCATTGCATCCAGCTATCACAAAAAGCGCTGAAACTAAAACGATTAATATTTCCATTTTGATCTTCATAACCTTATCATATCTCCTCATGTTAACACTTAGTGAATGATTACTTAAACAATCCAAGACCTGAGAGGTGGTACGGAAAGAGCCCGGCTGTGCAAATCTAATTTACGTTGTTGTGAAATCTATCTTGTTTGGAAGTCTTTCAATTTTTTCTTTCGGTCTATTATCGTGAGATGCTAGGTTCGGTAGTACCCTGCCTGAAACCACTGTCAGTAACACCACCAACATCCATCGACATACCACCGGCAAAAATCCGGTGGCATTAACATCATTAATTCATGATATCCCCTTTGGCCACCGTCCTGATGGACACGGACGTTCCGGCGGCAAAGGCCTTACTGTCAACCGCCTTCAGGATATTTTCCAAGAGTGGAGCCGTGGGCGGGATGTCATCCAGTTCCCCACGGCTGCGCATTGCCGGCAGATCCCGCCAGAAGGGCGGTTCAGTGCGAAAGGCAATGGCCACCATCATTTCGGTTCCAAAATGCGGTGCACTGACAACCCCCAGATCCGGCATTGCGATGGTTTTCCTTGCTGGCAGCTCGTTCGGATCCACCGGATAGAGAATATTGACGGCTCCTGCGGTATTGATGTTGATCAGCAGGAGATACCCAGCCTGTTCCGCTGTCAGATCAACGCCGACCGATTCGCCTTCAACTAGACCGCCGGTATCGCCTGCAATCTGGAGCAGCAGGTTGTAGGATTTGGGGCGAATGCCGATAGCGGCCAGTTTTTTCAGAGCCAACTGGCGGGAAATTCTGGTTAACAGCTCCTGTTCCGAATCCAGACGACAGAGCAGCGAACCGTTGTTCAGGTAGAGGGCAAACTGGGCATCTTCCTTGCTGATGGTCATATCAGCGCTATCAGGAACAAGCTGGACACCCGTGATGCTTTGCAAGGCAGTCTGTGTCTCTACAGGTATGAGTCTTGCGTCAAGAGACAGCGGCTTTGTTTCTTCGCTCATCCATGTGGCTTGCGGCTTGTGTCCCGTCCCCTGCATGGCAAATAAGGGTTCATGGCCTGAGAGGGCAGGCGGTTTGTGCATCTGCGGTCGTTGACGACTCACTGTTGAAACCTGCTGCTCGACATACTGAAACAATTCCGTCAGACTCAAACGGTTGTCACGAACATTGTCGGCCGCTCCCTGCATCCCACGGAGCAAGGCATCGGTAAAGGCCCCGTGCGGCTTGCCGTCAAATGTCTTTGCTCCAGAACGGATGTCAGCCCAAGTGATATCCAGGGCCTTCTCGCGTTCTGTCGCCGCAGACAGGGCAATAAGCCGACGATACGGATAACCATCACCTTGAGACTTGGCTGCCTGAACCATGCCGCTGCCATGACCGGCAGGCGCAGCATCACCAGTAAGGTCGTTCAAATTGGCAAATCGAGCAGTTCCATACCCTTTTTTCATGATGGAGCGGTGGGTTTTGCCGGAGAAACAGCTATCAAAAATTTCCACGACATCCCGGTCTGCATCGATCCGCTGGATGATCGGCCGTAGATCCCGACTGCCTATGATGAGACTGTCTAGAATATTCTTCACACTGCCCGGCCGGAAATCGACAGGCAGGATAACACCGGTATCCGGTGGCAGCCCAAGAAAATTGTTATGATTCCCCTCATCATCAAAACTTGATGTGCCATGGCCGCTGTAATAAAAAAGAAGAGAATCTCCGGGTCGGGTCGTCTCCGCCAACCGGTTCAAGGCAGCAAGGATTGCCTGCCGTGTGGCAGCCTTGTCGACCAGAGGTAGTATCTTTTCCTTACTGTAGCCAAAGTACTGTTGCAGAGTCTGGGATAAGACTTCCACATCATATTTAGGGCCATCCAGGTTATTTATGGAACTGTGGTTATACTCGCCCACGCCCACAAGCAGCGCATATTTTTCGGCCCAGGCCATACCTGGCTGAGCGAGCACACCGAAACACAGCACCAGCATGAACAGGCGAGGAAGAAATTTCCGCAAACAGCACCTCCCAAGCACTTTTCCTGACAGTTCAACAGCAATACAATTCACAGACAATCTCCTTCTGCACATCCGGCAACAATTCGATTGTTTTGCATTATTAACCAGATATTGGTTCAAAATTTTTTCGAGAAGCGACACCAGACGTGGTTTTCTCACTCTGCCAAACGCACCTCAACACGCCGGTTGACCCGGTGGGCCCTTTCATCATCTTCCAGAAACAGCGGCTGGGTTTTCCCCATCCCTTTAATTGATATCCGCGAGGCATTGAGCGGATAATGCTGCAGCAGATAGACCTTGACGGCCTCGGCACGGGCCGTTGATAGCTGGAGGTTGTAGGCATCCGCTCCCCGCAGATCGGTATGCCCAAGAAGCTCAACATGTTTGCCGGCACACTCTTTAGAAGATAAGGCCTGCCCAAGCTGCTTGGCCTGTTCTATGCCTTGCTGGTTCAATTCTGCAGTATCATAAGCAAACTGCACCGGGAGGTTTATAGTCGGTTTAACGGCAAAGTTGCCCCTGTGGCTGGAGGTGAGCGAGCGGGTAATTTCGGTGCTCGACACCACTGTTTTGCTTTTTTCATCCTCAAGTATCAGGATGCGCTCACGTACCTTGGGATAGTCATGCAGCGATAAGGCCTGTCGATAGCTTGTGATGGCTGCCGTCAGATCTTTTTTTCTTTCAAACAGGCTGCCCAGAGCAACCAGAGCCTTGCTCTTCGCTTCGGCAGTGGCACGAGGGAGATCACAAGCCTCATTAAACGCTCTTTCGGCATCCGCGAGCCGGTTGTTTTCCTGATAGGCCTTACCCAGTTCCATAAAGGCACTAACATCCGGGCATTGTTCGCAGGAACGGCGGAGAAGTTCGATGCGCTGCTGGAGAGATGAGGAAGCTACAGCCTCATTATACAACCTGGCTCCTTCCCGGCAGTCTTCCGCATACACCTTCCCCAGGGAAAATGGGCCACCCAGAATAACCGCCACAATCAACCCAGACCATAGCTTCCCAACCAACCAATTCGTTTTCATTTTTTCCCCTCTGGTGACACGGCGGGAGCAGCTTGCTGAACGAGCCTTTCCCGCCATAGTTCATCGGTCATTCGGGCATCCATGGGTTGCTTGAACTCAAAATGAGTAAAGAGTGCACCACGAAGTTTTTGGGAATATTTTGATGTTTCAATACGTTTTGCATATCCAAGCCCCTCTTCGAGGACTTTCTGCGAATTGACTTCGGTGTGAACATCGACAACAATTGGCTGATCCTTGGCGCCGATGATACTGTAAAAGGTTGCATCCAGATTGTTCAGTACATTGATCTGTTCCTCTTTCAACTGCAAACCGGCTTGCTCAGCCTTGGCAATGCTTATCAGCTGTGCAAGCAGATCGGCATACCGCTGCAGGGGGTCAGTGCTTTCCGGAGAAATCTGCTGAACTGCAGCAAGCAGTTTCCGGATATCTTTCAATATGTTCAGATACAAGGATGTTGCTGGTTCGAGCCAGGCTGCGGTGCGTTCCGACGGAAGCTGGAACGACTTTGAGACTCCGGTAACAGACTGTTTGGTAAAAAGCAGACTGGTATATCGTCCCCAGGTCCAGTAGCCCAGCATGCTGTTGAGGCGACGGTCTGCATCTGCCTTCGTACCGTTCAGAAGCCAGTCGCGCATGAGCTTTGTGTTAATGACGACATTTGCCGGACCGGCCAATTCATTCCTGGCTTCTTTCCACATCTGAGAATATTTTTTGTACTTGGAATCCTGACCACGTTCGATCTGCTCACCGGCTGTTTGGGAACCCAGCAACCACATCAATTCAAGCCCCCTGGGAAAACCTTTGACAACATCAGTCCCCAGCGTAATGGCGGTAAAGGGCAGCGGTTCCTGTGTATTCCCGGTATATCTGGTTACCGATGGATAAACGAGTTTCTGGAAGGCAGCACTATCCTTACTGGATCGCATCGGGAAAAGTCGCATGCCACTGAGCACCTCGCCTGCAGTCTGACCTTTTTCAAGCTGGTCGGTCGCGACAATGCCATCATGGATCCTGGCTATTTTCTTATTCTTTCCGGCAAAAGTGAACATCCTTCCGCGCAGAGAACGAATATCTGTCTGCCCTCCCTTGCCAGCGGCGGTCAGGTAGTCCTGCCAGGTCATATCCTCAACCGAACCAAACAACAGGAAAAGAAGGGAATCAATTTCCCGGTACCTTGTGGCAAGAGCCTGATTTCCACGAATGATCTGTGCAAGTTCCAGGGCCTGAGAGGTGAGCCGATCGGCGAGTTCGTTACTGATAGCGGTCGCCTTGCTGCTCTTCAATGGAAAGAAGGCCATGCCGGACCATGTCATCGCCCTGAACCATGAGGACATCTCTTCACTTCTGGTATACCGCCCGCGGGGTTTGAATCGGCTGAAATCCATCTGGTATCCCATCAGCACGGATTCTTTGACTCCGTCTGCCTGGATGATAGAGGACAAATCCTGTTGCAGTAACTGGTCAGTGATCTCTGCAACGGGCGTCATATCAAGCAGGGCTTTTACCAGCCGGACATAGCGGATGTTCTGCGCCGTTATCTCTTTGTTGCCCTGTTTCTTCTCTAAAGCCTCGAGCGTTCCCTGAATAAATTCCTTGTATTTGGGCAGAAGGACTTTCTCCTCGATATTCGCAAGGGTCTGACTTAAGAGTAACGAATTCCCCAGAAGAACAAAATCTTCGGTGATATAGTTCCCGACCCCTTCCTTGCGGTTGTTTTCATACAGGTCGAACATCGTCTCGTTTGCCTGCGCCCAACAGCTCCCACTGAGGAACGACACCATACAGGCAGCCCCTGCCAGAATTAACGTCAAATGTTTCTGCAGCGTTGTGATCATGCGTTTCATATGCTGTCTGTCCCCATCAGCAAGGGGAGCAACGACCACGTCGCTCCCATATTGAGAATGACTATCTGACTTCCACCACTTTTTTGGAAAAACCCCACGACTCGGCCTTTTCAACCACACGAATCGCCTTTTTCATGGATTTTTCATTATTGATGACATCATCGATATCCGTGTCGCCGGTGGTCACGACAAAAACCACAATCGATTCACCTTTCGGTTCATCGGCAACAATGGACCAACTGTCGTCTGCCGGGGGAACAGTCAACGGATTGTTGGCTTGAATGCTGTTATCCCGGGCCTTGCTGTTGGGAAACAGCATGCTCACCTCGTCTTTCGGATCAACCTGAACGACCCACAGCTTACCGTTCTTTTCCGAGGTAACGGTATAGCGAAGCGGTTCACCCACTTTCACCGAGTCTGTACCTGCAACCTGCACGGAAAATGTATTCTCCGGCTTCTGTAATTTATTGATCGCATCCCAGTTTGATCCGACATGGACGTATTCTTTTTTGCAGCCATTCCCCAGCAGAACAACAACCAGAATTCCCAACACAATCCAACCTTGTTTCAGTTGCCTTATGCCCATTACCTTCTCCAGTCATGTATTACTTGGTCGTAATTCGTGTAACCGCTTTCCCAGCCCCATACTTATTCTGGTCTGCACCTTGATCGGTTGCCCGAACTTCGAAATTCCTAAAAGATGATTTGCTGACCGTTGCAAAAAGAGAGTTCACATCCTTCAAACCATCTTTGTAAAAACTCAGCGGCTTTTCCGTATAAAAGACAGCAATCAGAACGTCACCCGCCGGCGGTTGAGCGACGAATTCGAACGTTCCGCCATTTCCTGGGATTGTCACTGTCTGGCCCGCGGAAACATAGTTGTCCTGGACCATCCGGTTGGGAAACAGCGCGGTCGAGTCATTGTCGGAGTCACTGATACTTGCAACATTGACATAGCCGGCTTTTTTGGTTGTTATGCTGAGCTGCATCTTTTCACCAACAGCATAACTTTGTTTATTTGTACGGATTTCCAGGGCTTGTTCTGCCTTGTCAACTAATGATTCAATTTTTTGCCAAAGAGCCGACCTTTGGCTGCCGCCACCGCCGGTAGCTCCCACGGTTGGACCAACTGCACCGACTGCACTGCCACCAGCCCCAGAGGCCGTCAGAAAAAGATCTTTCGCCGCCAGTGACTGGCTGCCGTCAATAGCAGGGTGATAGAGTAGATTGGGTCGTGATCGTAACTCATTGCTGATAAAGGTTGCGGCAAAATCCTTCGCCTCAATACCGGTCAACGTGTTTCCTTTTTTTTCCGCAACTATGTTACTCAACCCAAGCGTGAACAATGAGCCATTTCTTCCGGAAATTGCCGTTTCGTTATCACGGCAGGCAGCCAGCAGGACAATGTTGCCATTCTTCGCCGCCGTCTCAACCTTGAAATTTCCCTTGAAACTTGCCGCCACTCCCGGCCAGTTGATGAATTTTGCCTGATAATTCTCATCCAGCAATACACCCTTGGTCGCTGTCCCTGAATGGCAGGAATCGAGGATGACAACAATCTCTCCAGCTGGAATTCGTGCCAGAAGATTGTTGATGCTGTCATCGGTTAGTAGGGTGTCGTCTTTACCAACCAGCGCATCATACGGAACGATTGCCTCATCTAGGCCATCATCTTCATCTTTGTTTCTATCCGGCACTTGTGTTCCATGCCCGGAAAAATAGAGCAGAACCCTGTCGTTTGCGCCGACACCGTTCACCAGCCATGAACCGATCTCCCTCTCGATCCCTTGCTTGTCTGCCTGCTGTTCGGCAAGCACCTTAATATCCTGCTCGGTGAATCCCAGTGCCAGGGCCATCTGTTTCATGATCCGCACATCTTGTATGCCACCGGAAAGATCGTTGACCTTCGGATCCTTATAGTCGGCTATGCCGATAATCAACGCCCTGTTGGCTGCCAGGACATTCTCTCCCCATATAAAGGCCAGGAATACGAGCATAGCCATATACACACATTTTTTTTGTGCCATCTGTTTTCCTTTCGCACATAGTGTTCAATTCGTTTTCCATCTCCTGCAGAAGGGCACCGGAAATATAAGCTCAGGCCGCAGCACTTTTCCGGTGTCCTTTTTATCTGCACCTCAAGTTCCAGATCTGCATATAACAGGCATCGCAGCCCGGTTTATTTGGAAATATCCAGCTGATAGACTGCGAAATTCTGCGGTTTATCAGTCAGCGTTACCCCTTTGGCCTCGGCCTCCGGACTTGATTTGCTGTCGACAATACCTGCAAAATTGACAGCTTTCTCGTCAAGATCCCCTTTGGCATTGTATACGGCGACAAGTTTCTGGGCGCCGAATGGTGATGCGGCAATTCCTTCAGCGGTATTGAAACGTTCGCCATCGACCTTCTCTTTTTTCAGGAAATGAACCCCTGATTCATCGGCGATCCACAGATAGACGTAACCGGCCTTGTTGGCCCCATAGCTGATCAGCATTTTCTCGCCATCCTTGAAGACAGCCTTGTTGCAGGCCACAAACGGCGCCACATCATCGGCTGCGCTTCCTGCTCCAGGCTGCGCACCCCTCTCAGCGCTAGGTTTCCCAGCAACAACGATTTTGGCCGTCTGCACCACCTGCTGGGCCTTTTCCTCCTGGGCACGCAGCTTCAGCGCCTTGATCTCAGCCTGAATATCCTCATCCTTGGCCACCATGAACTGACCAACGGACTTGTATTTTCCCCGGTCAATCTCCAGTTTTTTCGTGCTGGCCACCATGATGACCTCTTCCGTGCCGGGTTTATCGGCGACAAAAGCGGCCCCATTCTTATCCGGCACCGTATATTCCTGGTTTTCCTTAAATATCTGGGATTTTTGTTGATCATTCGGCAAAAGCAGGCTTCCGGTGCCGTCATTTCCTACCGAGAACAGGTATAGATAGAATTTCTTATTCCCTTTCACTTTGAAGCGCACATCTTCATTGACCTTGACGGTTGTCTTGGTCGGCGTGAAACTGACGGCAAGATTCCCATCGCCTTCCTGACTGTCGCCCAACCTCAGGGCATTGCTGTTGACAACCGAACAGCAAATGGTCAATGCGCCGATACAACCTGCCACTACTGCTTGTTTTACCCTGTTCATCGTTTTTCTCCCTTGTTTCAAGTGGTTTGAATACTGTAATTATTGAACAAAAATAGCCAGATCCTTGATGCAGTGATCTTTTTCCTCATTATGCTCTACCAGACGCAGTCCTTTCAGCTCATCGGCATCTTTTGGGGCAGCGCCTTCAGGTAGTTTGATCTGTTTTGCCGAGGCCAGCATCACCACCTTTTCCATGCCGGCCTGGTCGGAAACCAGATCCTTGCCATTTTCCGGGAAACGATAAGCCTTACCGGCTGAGAATTTTTTCATCTGCCCGGGGTTTTCTGGCGTCAGCATGAAAGGCTTTTTGGTCTTGGAGTCAACAGTGAAGAGATACAGATAAAAGTCTCGGTTTCCCTGCACTTCCAGCTGTATCGGTTCGCCCACGGCATACACTGATTTCTTCGCCCGTATATTAACGTCCAGTTTTTCCTGCGCCTGCAGGTTCCCGGCAAGAAGACAGCCAATAAGGAAAAAACTTACCACCGCTACAAGACTCCATGTTCTCTGAACCATATAAATCTCCTTTTAATTATCCAACTTTTTGACAATTACCCTTTGTAGTTCATGAAACTCTCTACCGAAGGTTTGACGGACATCTGCTGCCGGTATAACAAAATATTTTTTAACAGGTTTTTTCATTCTGGCATCACCCGGGCGACCCGTCAGCCGAGGGGCCGGGAAAGCCGCTCCGCCGACGCGCCTCCGGCGTCTCCCGCCTTACCCCCTGCGGCCGCCGGGACCGCCCTCCGGCTACCGATCGGGTGCACTGGTCTGCAGGACAAGACGGAAGCCCAGGTCGTTGATGCGGGCGTCCGGCGAATCCCTCCAGCGATCCGCGGAGCGCACGTAACTCGGCTTGCCGCTCCATCCTCTCTCCATCGTCAAAGGTGTCACCCATTTGAAAACAGCCCCCGGCACATAGACGAACTCCATGCCGGTGGTCGGGTCAGTGTAGGGCTCGCCTGCCTTAGGGGGATTGGCCGGTTTTCCCGGTTGCCCCTGCTGCACCCTTCAGCCGGCCGAGTTTGACGCTCGCCACCTCGGCAAACCGGCCCTTGGGGTACTTGTTCAGGTAGAGTTGCACTTCCTCTCCTTCACCGCCAGGCCACCCCGCCTGCCCGCTTGATCGACCGCTCGTCGGCCGCCAGGGCGACGCTGAAGGTAAACAGCCAGAGGAGCAAGCCCCATAGTTACTACTGTTTAGCTACTTTTAATGACTTTCCTGTCCTTTGATTTCGACATGGATCACGTCGTCTGCCACCCTGATCGACAGCTTCTCTTTCTTCGCCTTCAGATCTTTTGGTCTATACGGGTCATAGGCGGCGACGAGTTCCACCCGCTTAGCCGCCGCCACCTCGACGCCGCGCTCGGTCAGCAAGTCGACGAACCGCCGCGCCTTTTCCCCGGTCCACTCCAGCGACTCGTCTTCGAGGAGCATCTCGGTCAGCTCGTTATCCAATTCCACCGAGGCGGTCAGCGCCGCCTGCTGCGGCGCAAAAATCCCGCCGTAATAATAGAGGCCGGAAGCAACCAGCAGGCAGAGCACCACGGAGGCGGCCATGGCCAACCACCGCCGACGTCCTGGCATAACGACACGCCGCACCGCCGCCCGCTCCGTCTCGAGGTCGCCCAGGCTCTCCTGCACCACCTCGTAACACTCCCGGCAGAGGCTGAGATGCCGCACGACCTCCTCCCGTGCCGCTCCCGAAAGCCGCCCATCGAGAAAGGCGGCCAGCTCGGGCGGGTCGGGATGGTTGCCATCGACCGGCCCTCGGGGTTCGAGTATTTTTTTGAGTTTTTTCATCTACCTGATGCTCATGTTAAAACTGCATCTGCATAATTAGAAGCCGAGGGGCCGGGGAAGCGGCACCGCCACCGCGCTCCGCGATCTTCCACCTTACCCCCTGCGGCCGCCGGTACCGCCCTCCGGCTACCGACCGGGTGCACTGACCTGCAAGACAAGACGGAAGCCCAGGAGGCTGTTGCTGGTGTCCGGCCAATCAGCTAAGCGACTCGCGGAGTTCACGTCCTCCGCGTCGCGGCGCGGGTTCTTGAGCGGCTTTGTGTCATAGCCGCCGTTGCCGATGACTAGGGCGGTTCTTTTTTCGCCGCTGGAAGCCGGATTGCGCTTTATCGAGCGGTCGGTGGCGGAACCCGCCCCGCCAGCGACGGGGAGCAAGAAGAAGATGAGCCCCAAAAGGGCGATGGCGAAAGATATGTTATTCTTCATGTCGTTACTTTTAAAATCTCAATTACGGACAAAGGCGATGAAGCGATCGCATACCTCCCTCTCATTTCCATGCAGGAACAGACGGACAGAATTCCTGCCTGCAACACAAATTCTTACAACCCGGTGATTCCCTCCCGCAGCAGGGCCTCCTTGAAACCTGTCAACAGCTTCTTCAGCCTGCGTTGTGCCTGGACCGGCTCCAGGCCAAGGAGACGGCCGGCGGCGGAGATGGAATGTTTGTCCCCGTAGATGAGGCGAATGAGCAGTTGATCCTCGGGCGTCAGCGTCCCGATCTGGCGCCGGATCGCCCCGGCTGCCTGCAGGCGTTGCTTCCGGTCGAGCTTTTCCAGGAGCGATTCGAGCGGGTTGCTGTGCGGCCGGGGGTCGGCGTGCTCATCCTGCCACTGACCATCGTCCGTAGAGAAAAATTGTGGAGATTCGGCGCACGGCACTTTGCCCAGTTCTTCAATGTCGTTTAAGAAGCGGTTGAAGGATTCGGTGTAGAGCTGGTTGAGGGAGGTTATCTCCCAGGCGTCTTCGTAGGAGTACCGCTGCCAGCAGACGAGCTTATAGACTTCCTCGGCCCAGGCGCCCAGAGCGCTGACCACTTTCGGGATCCGCCGGCGGCCGAATTTGGCGCGATTAAAATCGGCGGCGAGGTTATTGAACAGGGTATAGAGATAGGTCTTGAGGGATGATTTGCCGAGGAAGGCTCGGAGCCGGTGGAAGTCATTCTCCCGGCATTTATCCAGGATGAAGAGATAACATTCGTCCGCCTCGACGGCATCGCCGAAGCGCTTACGGCAAACGGCTTCGAGTTGCCTGAGAGTGCTATGGTCCTGTAGGAGTATTGTACAATCCATGTATCCGCCGCAAGCATAATGAACCTAAATCGAGGCAAAGTAACATGGACTGGTTTATATGTCTCACAGAATGATAGCATAGGGGTTTTTTAGGTAGTGAGCGAAATGATCCCAGGCGAAAAAGGGGGGTTGGCCAACAAAAACATGCAGCCAATTAAAACGCAGTTACACAACTGCCTGTTTCACATTGTATAAGTAAAGCCAACACCTCCAGCCGATGCCCCGAGGCATTTGTTGCGGCAGCGTCTCAGGCGGCTCTCGGACCTCGCACTCAGATAGGAGTCATGCCCATTAGTTTTTTCGACAACCTGGACCGTGCTCGCACGATCAAGCGATTTTCCCAAACAGGTTATTTTCTGTTGTTCCCTTTACCCTCCTTGCGATCCTTGCTCCACTGCTCCAGCACCAGCATTGTTCTGTCGCCGAAGGTGAAAACTGACCTCACCCGGCCGCTGGCCGTTACTGTCGAACCGACCGGGGGCGCCGCCCCTTCCGGCAAAACCGCAATCTCACCGCTTTCGTCACGCAGCAGATAGTAACCGACGGACAGAATGGAGACGGCTTCGACAACCGTTCCCTTGACCGTGACTTTACGATCCTGGTACGTAGCAGGATCACCGACAATGCGACCAATTTCATCCTTGGCGATGAAAGTATCGCATGCCGAGAAAAGGAGTGCCCAGCACGAAAGGAGCGCGAACATTCGAAAGTACTTCATTGGCAACCTCAAAAAACGAATAGGGTTTGAATAAGGTGATCGACAAGGCATTGGAATCTACTCATTTAATCTTCATTACTAGTCGCCCCATCGGACAATCGGGTATGGTTTTGGGGGTGGTGAGGGCGCCAGCCATCTCGTTTTCTTTGCGAGCATCACTTTTTGAGGACTATCGCATCGGCATATCGCTTGTCCCTTTCAGGATAGTATCCACAGTTGTGTAACCGTCGCGAGGCAAGGTGTATCGGCCGATACTGTAGCCGTTAACAAACACTTCGATCGTCTCGCCGCAGGCAGCCTGACCCAATTCGAGCGCGTAGCGGCCGTCTCTCGGATAAGCTTCGAGGCTGTTCCAATTTGTCGAGATCCGCGCCGTCCCGTCGACCCTCGATCCATCGGTTCGAACCGCCCTTCCTCTTATACCGCAGGAATAAGCATCTCCTCTCCATAAGAACAAACATAGAATCGTGGCTATAAGAATTGATGTTATCTTTTTCGAATTGTAACAATTTTGTTTATGAGTCATAGTTTTTACTTATCATTAGTAAATTGAAGACCAACCAACCGGATCGTGACGGCTTTTCACCACTATTGACTGGTTAAAATCATCGCTGTGTGTCGTCATCATAATAACCTGCCGCACCGGCAGCCAAGAAAATGCCGGCTATTACCACTCCCATGATCAAAAGGCTGGTCGCGCTCTTGATAAACTGGGGATCGCTTTCTTCGACCCTCTCCTCGACCTGTCCGGTTCTTGGATCAACACTCGTACTCCTTCTGACTGAGGTCGTAGCGCAACCGCTGGTGGAAACCAGCATGAAAAACACCATTGCCACCGCCACACCCTTTTTCAGTTTCTCGATTACGCTCATAGTAAATCCTCCCGATCAACGAGTTGACCTTTCCCGCAAACGAGGATCGACCCAGTATTCCTGACGCGGGGAATTGGGTGTCCTCTCATCCGCCTCCGCTCCCAACTCCGGTCGATGGGATTCCATGCCTTCTCGAAAGTAGTCCGCTACGCCCATTGATCTCCTGCTCACGCCCATCACAACCTTGACGCCATCAGGCTTTCGATCAACCTCGATTACCTCCACGCCTTTCAGCACCGCGCCACGAATCACCGCGATCATTTCTTGGCTGGTTGAATTTCGATACTCGGCTTTATCTCCTAGAGTGTTGAAGGTCTCTTTGAAGGTGTCGGTAAGCTGAAACTCTTCGCCATTTATGAAACGAGCCAGAACTGCCCTGGCTTTCAGCGAGGCGATCCTTTCCGCAGCAGAACTCGACCTGCTTGCCGAAACACCTTGCGTAACAGTCGGTTCATGTTCAGCCGCCAGGAGATACCGTTCGCCATCTGGAAAAACAACCTCCTTGGCGTTACTCAGAGGAATATCGTCAATTTTCTCAATCTGCAGCGGTTGAGCCTGTGCAGCAACAGCACAAGCAGTCGTAGTGACGATCAAGATCAAGTTACGCAACACCATTTCACACCTCCCATAATTCGCATTAATCATGTATTTGTGCCGAGATAGAATGATAGTCCCGATCACTTATTCAGCACACCGTAGTAATAGTTTTGAAAGGCGAACTCGTATAAATGCATACAGAGATCTTCTTCCAACCTTTCAAAAAAATCGGAATTATTTATCGACTGGACGGCTGCTGTTCGTGGGTCCAAGGCAACGCTCCAAGAACCGGTTTCTATGAGTGAAAACACCGATCCTGACGCAGCAAATTCAAGATGCAACCTGGTGCAGACTATGTGGTGATTGGTATTGAAAATGGTTTTCTGCCTGTCTGTTGCCAACTGCAATATCAGTTTCATGGACGATCGCCTGATTTCGATATGAGACTGCAACAAAATGTCATGAAGTTTGGCAGATACTGCCGGCACAACCGATGAAGACTGATTGTCCCCTTGGATGTCGATCTCTATACCCGGCGAGCCTATGGCTTGCCAAAGGACATTGAGAGTGTAATAATTAACGGGCATCAGTTTATCGAAGACCTCATATTTTACTTTCACCAGCATTATTCTGCCCTGTTCGGACTCCTGCACTCTTTCTGATAGGATATCGAGGATCTTGCCTCGACCATTAATTGATGAATGAATTCCGATCGCATAATCCCCTTTTCTTCCATTAGTAGTGTATCGTTCATATGCGGTCATGCTTTCACCGTATCTTTGCTGAATCGCCTTTATTAGACCCGCGAGTATTGCCTTGTGGCGAACATTATCGATTGAATCACCGACCTGCCATGTTGCCGCACCTTCGGCCACAACCGTTTCTCCCCGGGCGTGAGCCGCACCTATCATCGACATCAGAAGCAGGATCGCGACCATTTCAATTGGACAGTTTACAAGCTGCGTGTAACGGGTCTTGCCACATGGATTCATGGCGCGTTGGTACGTATCCTTCATTTTAACTCCCTGCAGTGTTTCAAGACTGGATTTTTGGCAGGAACAAAATACGCCCTCTCATAAAAGCGTATTTTTGCCATTGTGCTATTCTCTATTGATCAATGAGACGGACACAGTCTCGCTATATGACAAAAAAAGAAGTGGCTCCGGAAAATTTAATAAGCACTTAAGTGGAAAATCTGCACCAATTAGGCCCGATGGAGAGGCCAGAGAAAAGGAGTCAAAATAGCAAAAATAGACACTGGTCCCGAATTGTAGCAAATTCCAGACGATCCCGGCCACCCATCCCTTTTGATTCCGGCCACTGATTCCAGAGCAATCCGGCCAATCCGACCGAAGAGTAGCGACGCATAGAACCAACTGGTAGAGTAGCCCTTCCGAAAGATTCAGGACAGGAGGGTTCCATACAGGTAATGGCTATCAATCGAAAAGACCGGGAAGCATTGCGCCAAAATATCAACTTGGCGGAGAGAAGAAGCGCGGCGGCAACGGGATTTTTGCATTCCGGAGGACCTGAAAAGACTCACCGCCTGGACGGTGATGACATCGTCCGACTCCCCGACGGTACCTGGTGCCTGAATATCAATGACCGTGGCGATAAAAAGCTGAAGAGCAAGAACGGACAGCGGATCATTCCATTGCATCCCGTACTGCTTCGAGCCGGGATCGTCGCGTTCGCTCAATCCAGATCCGGTTTGAAACTGTTTCACGACATCATTCCATATAAAGGTAAGTATGGTCACCAGGTGAGTAAGGACTTCGCCAAGTACCGCAAGTCTCTCGGCATCAACGGGGAAGGGCAGACGTTCCACGGGATAAGACATTCCGTAATTTCCAAACTTTGGGCCAAAGGAATCCCTGAAGCCCATACCGCCGCCATTGCCGGTCATCAGCGTGGAAACTCGGAATCGTATCTCAGGTATTCGAAGAAAAATGACCTCAGACCGCTTCGGGCCGCAATTGAAGCCATTGATTATGGAGAGATGACGTTACCGTCTTGGATCTCCGGGAAGTGACACGGCTGGCCGGAGTTCTGTCATCGATCATGTTGTCTCAGGCAAGTCCATAAAATTCCACGAAAAACTCGGATATTTTCATCAATTTGATACGGGTTTTGAAGGACTGAGAACCTGGTTAGGTTTGGCGTTTGGACGACTGAAGGCTCGAACTGAGGACGTATCATCTTGATATCCCGGATGACGAATTATTACGAGTTGGGATCCCCAAGGGAGTCGCGCTTCCGATGCCTGAAAGTAATGTTCAGAGATTGATAATCACTTCTCATCGATAGGCAGCATAACAGTGAATGTGGTCCCCTCTCCTGGTTTGCTCTCGAATCGAATATCTCCACGATGATTTTTAATGATGCCGTAGCTGACCGACAAGCCAAGACCAGTTCCCTTAGCATTGGCTTTGGTAGAAAAGAAAGGCCTAAATATATGTTCCATGTCAGAACGCTGAATTCCAACACCAGTATCTCTGATCGCCACCGCCACCTGATCTTTCTCTCGCCAGGTGCTGATGGATATCACACCGCCTTGGTTGAGGCAGGCTTCAGCCGCGTTGTTCAAGAGGTTGAGAAAGACCTGCTTAATCTGATCGGGAATTGCCATTATGTGCGGAAGCCTTTCCTCATAATGCAACTCAATTTTAATATTTTTTCGATTTAAATCAAATTTGTGAAGCAGGAGCAGGGAATCAATGGTGGCATGCAAATTCATCAGGATTTTCCTGCCGGAGGATGGCCGGTAAAAATCCTGGAGGCATCGGATGAGGCCTTTCATCCGCTCACTTTCACCGATAGCCGCCTCCAGCAGCTTCAGTTCTCCGTCGTCAAATTGTCCGTCCAGCCGTAAGCCTTTTAGGACGGTCATCACCGTCTGCAACGGGCTATTGAATTCATGGGCAATGGAGGCGGACAATTTGCCTATCGCCGACAGCTTTTCGATGTGCAGGAGGCGAGACTGAGTCTCCTGAAGTTCCTGAGTACGAAGTTCGACTCGTCGTTCCAACTCATCATTAACCGATTTCAGTTCGTCCTGATATTTTTTGCGCTCGGTGATGTCGCGGTATATCGATTGATAGGTGCCGTCCGGCATCCTTTTGGAATGCATTTCCACCGGCAGGCTTGTACCATCGGAGCGGCGCAGGTTACGTTCATTCACCAACGGCTGTGCCAAGTTTAACAGGTCGAATCTCAGAGGCTTGACCTTGAGTTCTTCGGGATCGAACAACTCGCTGACGTGCAAGCCGAGAAGTTGCGATAAAGGACTGCCAAGCCACTTTTGCATTTGTGAATTAGCTCCAATAATTTTCCCGTCGGCAGAGCCCATTAGGATTCCATCCACAGCTAACTCTACAGCTTCCCGATACCGCTCCTCGCTCAACCGCAGCGCCTCCTCAGCTCGCCTGCGCTCAGTAATGTCTCGGACGATGGCCCACATGGCAACGGGTTGGCCGTCATCATCACGGATAAGTATTGTTCGCAAATCTACGGGAAAGACGGTTCCATCCTTTTGCCGGTATTCCTTTTCGTAAATGTCAGAATAGCCCTGTGGTATTATTTGATCGCGAACAATGGCAGCCTCTTTCTCGTGCCAGCATTCCGGCGTAATATGAATATACGTCAGAAGACGCAGTTCCTCTGCCGAATAGCCCAACATTCGAGAATAAACCTCGTTGCAGTCAATGATTCGCCCTTCCATCGTAACCTCGACGAACCCGTCGCGCAGACTCTCGTGCAGCAGCCGATAGCGCTCTTCGCTCCTTCGTAATTCCGCCTCGGCCTGTTTTCGTGCACTAATATCGGTGGCAACGCCGAATATCCGCTCTGGCTTGCCGTCGGCATCAAAGTAGGCCATGCCGGTTTCTTCTAATACAATTATGGCGCCGTCACCGCGCCTGACTCGGAATTCTGTCGAGTAGTTGGCAGTCTCAGGTGTCAATGTATGGAGAATCTGCACGAAACGGTCGCGGTCGTCCGGGTGAATACGCTGAAAGAAATCCTGGCCGGTGTTGTGGATAGCGGCCTCGCCTGTGAGGCCAAGGATTGGCACGCAGCTGTTTGACCGCTGCACTTGGTCTGTGGTCGGATCCCAGTCGAAGGTGAATGAATGACCGGCGAGCAGTGCTTGCTGCATTTTCCATTCCGCCAGCGCGGTCTCCTCGGCAAAAGCCTTTTCACTGCAGCAATGGTGGCTATTAATCTCAGGTGAGAGCCTGGTTTTCAGGCGGGCAATTTCCTGATCCTTTGCCTTCAATTGAGCCTGCAGGTCCTCAATTAATCGGTCCTTGGATATCGCACTGGCAAAGTTTTCAATGGACATTTTCCCCACCTATAGGAGATTTGAATCTGTGCGAGAATTAGATGTACATCCTGCGTCACTGAACACAGGAGAAGGGCGGGCTGCTACTGTTTGTGTCAAACGGCTTACCAGATAATCCGGATCGAACTGGAAGCTGTAACCTCGCCTGGGCATAGCGGCGGACATTAATCGGCGACACAATTCTACCAACTTTACATATCCGGAATCTCTACTGTACACATTTACCAGGGATGTTCAACGGTGAAGGACGCAGACTATGCGGTTCGAATCGACAACCTCTGCAAGAAATCACTATGAGCCATATGGACGAAACCACGTTGATTCTTCATAGCGAAAAATTTTATTCACTCCGGCCTTTCGCTTAACTGCCTTATTCCTCAAACCCTACAGAATAAGGAGGGAGCATCATGGGTACACGAAATTTGACATGTGTAATCTTGGATGGAGAGTACAAAGTGGCGCAGTATGGGTATCCACGAGGCTCATACGGCAGCGGTATTCGGTGTCCAAAGAGGTGAACGTGAAGTTATATCCGGTACTGCGACCCAAATTGATCAGAAGCCGATCCGGCAGCAATTGAAGCCATCGATTATGGAAACATCACCGTTGCAGCCTGGTGATGCAGAAAGAGGCGATTTCCAGGGACGGCTAACCTCGTCAGGTCGGATGCCATCCATGGGCTCCAGAAATCGTGTCCGAAAAATATCATAAAACTGAGACATTAGAGGTGCTACCGCGGTGTTGCTAAATATAGGCGGTGGTAAGGTTGGTTTCTTCTGATCATCCTTGTCACGACTATTCCCTCTCAGATCGGCAATAAGGACATCAGGAGAGGAAGACGTTAATGATCGGGTATGTCGAACACCCCTGCCAATCATAATGAGTTACTGCTGGAAATAATAGCTGAAGGTTGATAGGTTGCTGACGATAAACGGTATATGAGAGGGATTGCACAGAAGATTTTCTGAATAGGCTGAAGGAAAGCGAACTGTGGCTTCGAAGCCGACGGATTCATTAGAGAGCCTGGAAGAGATTTCATCGAATCAGACCAAAGATCCAAGTATAGGATTAATCATGCGGGAAGATCATCTAACTGTACCAGGAGAAATGAAGGCTTTATCAAAGGGTAATGCTTTCTCCTCCATCCAGGGAAAACTCGTCGGACTGTTACTGCTGGTGCTCGTTCCCATCCTGGTTTCACAGGCATACTTCAGCTATGACCGATATCAATTCAGAAAAAAAATTGAATGCTCGGCAAACCTCGAGCTCGCTAAGGCTACGGCAAAAGCTTTCGATACTTTTGTGCAGGATGTTCTCCATCAGGAATTGGCGATTGGTCTCGCTTTTACGTCGTCACAGACTTTGTCCGATATAGAAAAAAGCAGAATACTTTTCGATAACCAGGCTGGGAATTCGGCTATTTGGAACTTTTTTTGGAACGATCCAGCGGGGATAGCGACGGCTGCCACAGGATCTCAGTTTATTGGGATAGATATATCCGATCGTGAATTCTATCGAGAAATTGTAGCCGGTAAAGACTGGGTCGTGAGCGACCTGCTCCTTTCCAAGACAACACAACAACCGATCTTTACTATAAGCCGAGGGATTAGAAATGAGCGGGGTGAACTGCTCGGCATAATAGTTGCCGGAATCCTGGCTGCCCAACTCGATAGAGTCCTCGCTGTCGAAAGAATTGGAGATGCGGGAGTGAGTCTTCTGGACAGCAAGGGGATGCATGTCTATCAATACCCCGCTGTGCAGTACACTTGGGAGCAGCGCAACTGGCTCAAGCTCTACCCTTCCCTTGAAGAGGTACTCAAAGGGAAAGAGGTTGTGATCTCCAGTCATGAATCGAAAATACAAAGGGGAAGCAAAAGAATTGTGGCCTTCACACCTGTTCCTTCCATCGGTTGGATCGCCTCTTGCAGCCGTGCCGAAGAAGAGGTGGTGGGGCCGATTATCTCGGACACTCTTCAGGAAACAGGGCTTATTCTGCTCGTCGCACTCGGATCGCTTCTCATCGCCGTCACTCTATCTCGAACCATTTCCTCCTCTGTTAAAACCCTCCGCAACTATGCTCTTTCTCTCGGCCAAGGAGGGGCACAAAATCCCTTGTCTATCGCCGGACCTGCCGAGATCAAAGACCTCGCCGAAGCTTTCAACCAAATGGCTGAGGAAATCTCTTTTCGAGAGATGGCCTTGCGGGAGAGCGAGGAGCGGCTCGCCTTTGCAACCAGTGCCACCCGAATCGGCATGTTTGACTGGCATCTTGAGGGTGCTACTATCCTTTGGACGCAGACGCACGAGGAGATCTTTGGTTACGCCCCGGCCGTTACTACTACTACGGAACACCCCTATCACAGATGGGCTGATCGGGTACATCCGGAAGATCTGCCTCTCGTCGAAGAGGAGTCGCGCTGTTGCATGCGGGATCGCAAGCTGCTTGAGGTGCAGTATCGAATTATCTGGCCAGATGGAAGTCTCCATTGGGTTGAGACCAGGGGTATTTTTCGGTTCAACACCGATGGCAAAGCCGATCGCATGCTTGGCGTGGTCATGGACATCACCGAGCGCAAGCGGGCGGAGGAGGAGCGTCGTCGGAGCCAGCAGACGCTGTTTGAGGTGATCGAGGGCTCCCCGTTCGGCACCTACATCGTGAATGCCCAGTTCCGCATTGCGCAGATGAACGCCTCCTCGCAAATCGGAGCTTTCCGGAACGTGCGACCTGTGATCGGCCGCCCACTTGACGAGGCCATGCGCACCCTTTGGCCTGAAGATGTCGCCGCGGAAATCATCGGCCACTTCCGCCATACACTCGATACCGGCGAACCGTACTACTCGCGCGACTTCATCAACCCCCGCAACGACGGTGGAATCGTGGAAGCCTACGAATGGGAACTCCATCGTATGGAGCTGCCAGATGGATACGGCGTCATCTGCTACTACTTCGATTCCACGAAACTGCGCGAGGCGGAAGAGGCGCTGCGGCAGAGTGACCGCCGCGAACGCGAACGAGGGGAGGAATTGGCCACCATCCTCGATGCCGTGCCGACGCCTGTCATCATCGTCCATGATCCTGAAGCCACTCACATGACTGGTAACCGAGCGGCGGATGAACTGCTGCGACAGCCATCAGGAGTCGAGATCTCGCTGTCAGCGCCTTCTGAAGTTAAACCCAGCCATTTCAAGGCGATCAAGGATGAACGGGAGTTGACGCTCGACGAACTGCCCGCACAGCGGGCGGCCCGAGGCGAACACGTGCGAGACTTCGAATTCGACCTTGTCTTCGACGATGGCACAACCCGCCACCTGCTGAGCTACGGCACACCCCTGATGGACGAGCAGAGCCGCCCACGCGGCGCCGTACATGTCCTGGTAGACATCACCGAACGCAAGCAGGCCGAGGAACAGCTCCATAAGTCTCTGGCGGAGAAAGAGGCGATGCTCAAAGAGATTCATCACCGGGTGAAGAACAATCTCCAGGTCATCTCCAGTCTGGTCAGTTTGCAGGCCGATACCTTGACCGATGAGCGAATTCGCGAAGAATTAAACGACGTCCGCGACCGTGTTCGCTCTATGGCATTAATTCACGAGAAACTTTACCAGGCACGCGATCTGGCCCAGTTGGACTTTGCTGACTACGCTACCAGCCTCATGCACACTCTCTGGCGTTCACACAGTGCTTTAGCCAAGAATGTAAGCCTTAATCTTGCGGTCGAACCCGTGTCAATATCGATAGAGACAGCGGTACCTTGCGGGTTGATTCTCAACGAACTGGCGGGTAACGCCCTCAAACATGCTTTCCCTAACAACAGCAGCGGTGAAGTGGAGGTGGGATTTGGAATCGATCCTGCTACCAAAATGGTTTGCCTGCGAGTCCGCGACAACGGTGTTGGTCTTCCAGCAGGTTTTGACTGGAGCCAATCCGAAGCGCTCGGTTTGCAGCTTGTGAAAATACTTGCTGGCCAATTGCGCGGTACCGTGGAAACAGAAACCGGCCCTGGCACTGAATTCAAAATTATTTTTCCTCTGAAAGAGAATGAACATGGATAATATCTCAATCTTGATTGTTGAGGACGAAGCTATTGTCGCCAAAGACCTTGCCAGCAAGATATGTAGAATGGGTTACAGCGTTGCTGGAATAACTGCAACCGGCGAGGAAGCAATCGAACTTGCCTGCCAAAAGCGACCAGCGCTGGTATTGATGGACATCCGCCTGGCTGGTGCGATGGATGGCATCGTGGCGGCACAGCAGATCCATCGTGCTTGCAACCTGCCGACACTGTTTCTGTCAGCGAACTCCGATATGGCCACGGTTAAGCGCACGCGACTTGAGGGAGCGTTCGGGTATATCCTGAAGCCGTTCGACGATCGTGATCTTGAAATTCAAATCGAGATGGCGTTATACAAGCACACCACTCAACAGCGATTGAGGGAGAGCGAGGAGGCGTTACAGAAAAGTGAAAAACAGCTCTTGGTTATGAATAACGAGTTGGAACTAAGAGTAGAACAACGGACCCAGGAATTGCAGGAAATGCAGAAACAGTATTTGCATGCGGAAAAGCTGGCAGCAATCGGTAAACTTTCCGCTTCCATCGCCCATGAGGTAAACAATCCTCTGCAATCCATTCTGACCATCCTGAAGGGCTTGAGTGGCAAGGCGATTCTGGAAGAAATGGATTTGAAATTAATTAAAATCGCCATTGGCGAAGGAGATCGCATTAAAGGCCTTATTCGCAGCCTCCAGGATTTCTACCGCCCTTCCTCAAGAAGGAAAACTTTGTTGGATGTTAACAGCACTCTCGATCTGTTGCTTCTGCTGCAGAAGAGCGACTTCAAAAATAAGCGAATTCTGTTAGAACTCGATTATGCCGAACGATTGCCGATGATATCTGCAGTTGCCGACCAGATTAAGCAGGTTTTTCTGAATTTGCTGACTAATGCAAAGGAAGCTTGTTTAAAGGGAGGAACAATTACGATCAGCACCCGGCAGCAGGGTGAAAAAGTTGCTGTGGCTATCCAGGACACCGGGGTTGGCATCAAACCCGAACAGATGGATCAAATCTTCCGGCCCTTCTACAGCACCAAACCTGAAGTCAAAGGAACCGGCCTGGGTTTATCGGTCAGCTA
>Ga0154407_1062_pt1 | contig 26922 bp, 29 predicted proteins | sample RifGroB2_FD_115911 | JGI IMG/M metagenome (GOLD analysis project Ga0154407, IMG submission 115911) | Desulfobacterales bacterium GWB2_56_26
TGAGAATGCCTTCCTCCTGGCCTTGTCTCAGGACGTCGATCATGAGGTGCATCATCCGTGGCTGGTTGAAGGTTTCATCGGCCATCCAGGTCTTCATCGGCAGGGTCATGAAGACGATCCGGCCGAGTCCTTCATGCCGTTCGTAGTAATCGAGCTGCAGCCAGAAAACCTTGCGCAGTTTTTCCTTGAGGTTCTCTATGCCCTGCAGGTGATCGACGATGCGGTCCGTAAGTTTTCCCATCCAGATATCGACAAAAGCGAACACCAGTCTCTCTTTGCTGCCGTAATGCTTGTAAATTGTGGTGAAACTTACCCCGGCTTTATTGGCGATATCGCGAATGGATGCCCGATGGAAATCGGAATTGGAGAAAACCTCCAGCACAGCCTTTTCCAGCCTTTTGTGTATATCTCCGTTCAGTTCGTCTAACATTGTTACCAGTTTGTGGTCATTGGGTTTTTTATCTTGACCAAGAATGAGGTTACCGGTCACGGCCGGTTCGAAGACCCTTGGTTGATCGCATTGTGTAGTGTTGTTATTTCTGAAATTAAATGATAATTGACTGAATTATCGCTATAAAATGATTTGTTTGTTGGCCTATCGTTAAACTTGGATAACATCGTTACACATCTCTGTTGTAATGTATCGCCAGCTTCTTTTCAAGCAAAAAGCGGTGAGGAGCCATCCTTTCTCCTTGTTTCGCAGACACGGCCGGAGCCCGGAAAACGCCCGTCCGAAAGAAATCGGAACGGGCGCCTTACAAGGAGTGGAGCCGGACCGTTCAACCGCCGAACAGCGAGAGAAGGGTTCCGGCCGCGACCGCCGAACCGATAACCCCGGCTACATTGGGCCCCATGGCATGCATAAGCAGGAAGTTGCCCGGATCGTCCTTCTGGCCGACCACCTGGGAGACCCTGGCCGCCATCGGTACCGCGGAAACTCCGGCTGAACCGATCAGCGGGTTGATGTTCATTTTGAATACCCTGTTCATAATTTTGGCAAGGATGACTCCGGCTGCCGTACCGATGGCGAAGGCGGTTACTCCCAATGCCAGAATCGCCAGGGTTTCGACTTGCAGGAACCGTTCGGCGGTGGCGGTTGCGCCCACTGTTACGCCGAGGAAGATAGTGATGATGTTGATCAGCGCATTTTTCGAGGTGTCTTCAAGACGGCCGACAACACCGCTTTCCCTGAACAGGTTGCCGAGCATCAGCATGCCGATAAGGGTGGCGGCGGGTGGCACCATGAGGGAAACGACGATCGTCACCAGGATCGGGAAGATAATCTTTTCTCTTTTGCTGACCTCGCGCAGTTGAGTCATTCTGATCATTCTTTCCTGCTTGGTGGTAAGCAGTTTCATGATCGGCGGCTGGATGATCGGTACCATGGCCATATACGAATAGGCGGCGATGGCAATGGGGCCCAGCAGGTGCGGGGCGAGTTTCGATGAGAGGAAAATCGCCGTCGGCCCGTCGGCTCCGCCGATGATGCCGATTGAGGCCGCTTCCTGAGCGGTAAAAAGCCCGGAAAAAATCGCCCCCATGAAGGTGATGAAAATTCCGAACTGGGCGGCTGCGCCAAGCAGCAGGGATTTGGGGTTGGCGATGAGGGGGCCGAAGTCGGTCATGGCCCCGACGCCCATGAAGATCAAAGGGGGGAAAATACCCAGATGGTCGCCCTGGAAAAGGTAATAGAGCAAGCCGCCGGGGGTGACGGTGTGGATGATGTTGTTCTTGATCTCCAGCACCGGTTCAGACATCATCCCGGCCAGCGGGAGGTTGGTCAAGAGGACACCGAAGGCTATCGGCACCAGAAGTAACGGTTCGAATTTCTTGACGATTGCCAGATAGAGCAGCAGACAGGCAATGCCGATCATGAGGATCATCCCCGGAGTGAGGCTGCCGAAGCCGGTGCTCTTGGCAAAATTCATAAGTGTTTCGAGCATGAGGGGCCTCCTAGGATGACATGACGACCAAAGTGTCGCCGACGTTTACCGATACACCCTGAGATACCGCGACTTCTTTGATCAAACAGTCACTGGGGGCGAGTATCTCGTTCTCCATTTTCATGGCTTCGAGAACCAGGAGGGTTTGGCCCTTGATCGCCTTTTCTCCGGCATTGATCGCTACCCGAAGGATGGTGCCGGGCATAGGAGCGGTAATCCGGCCATTGCTCGGGTTTGATTCGTTTTTTGGGGCCGATACGGGCTGAGCGGCCGGTTTGGCCGGTGTGGGCGAGGGAGCGGTGGTGGCCTTAGTTGGCGAGGGATTGCTCGCTTTCTCTTCGACAAGTTCTTCTATACCGACCTTATATTCGTTACCATTAACAACGACTCTAAACATTTTCATGGGTATTGCCTCCGTTAAAATCTGCTGTTCATCTGCTCGATAATCCCTGCCCGGTTCCAGGCCGGAGAGCGATCTTCAATCTTTTCTATGTTTCTGATGACGATGTTGCCGACCGAGGTCTTCATTTTCATGGCGATGGCTGTGGTCAGCACGGCCACCAGTTCCTGGTCGTCCTGCAGGACTGCGGGAGCGGCAGGTGTCGTTTCAGGGGCGGCAACGGATGCAGGCAGCGGTGCCGGACCGGTGACTGTAGTCGTTCTATTGAGCAACCGATCCATCAAGGAAATAATAATCTGGAGAATAATGAGGGCGATAAAGGTGATGCCCATCCCCATCAGGGTGGTGACAAGTCCGGCTAATAATTTGTCTGTTATTGACAAGGAATGTATGACGTTGGGGTCGGCAAATTGCTTCAGCAGTTCAGTGGTAGTCATCGTTTTCCTCCATTACAGCGGGATATTGCCGTGCTTTTTGGCGGGCCGCTTTTCGCGTTTGCCGTCGAGCATATTGAAAGCATCGATAATTCTCTGACGGCTGGTATGGGGATCGATAACGTCATCGACGAAACCGCGTTCCGCCGCCTTGTAGGGAGTGGCAAATTCCGCCGCGTATTCTTCCAGGATCCTCGCTTTGGTCGCTTGCGGGTCTTCGGCCCTGGTGATTTCGTTCTTGAAGATAATGTTGACCGCGCCTTCCGAGCCCATCACCGCAACCTCTGCCGTCGGCCAGGCGTAGACCATATCGGCGCCGAGCGATTTCGAGCACATGGCGACATAGGCGCCGCCATAGGCCTTGCGGGTGATCAAGGTCACTTTGGGCACGGTGGCCTCGCTGTAGGCGTAGAGGATCTTGGCGCCGTGCCGGATGATGCCGCCATACTCCTGTGTGGTTCCAGGTAGAAATCCCGGCACATCCACAAAGGTGAGGAGCGGGATGTTGAACGCATCGCAGGTCCGGATGAAGCGGGAGGCCTTGTCGCCGGCATTCATGTCGAGGCAGCCGGCCATGACGTTCGGCTGATTGGCGACGATGCCGACCGATTTGCCGTTGATCCTGGCGAAACCGGTGATGAGGTTGGTGGCAAAATACGGCTGATACTGCATGAAATCCCCGTTGTCGACGATGGGGATAATGACATCGAGGATATCGTAGGGCTTGTTGGGGTTATCCGGGATGACGGAATCCAACTCGTCGATGGGTCTGTTGAGGTCGTTCTGAACAGTGTAGGTTGGGGCTTTTTCCAGGCTGTTCGAGGGCAGGAACTGCAGGAGTCTTCTGATATCGTTCAGACATTCCTGCTCCTGGTCGGCAATGAAGTGTACGTTGCCGCTGACCCGGTTGTGGGTCATCGCGCCGCCCAGATCTTCCGCCGAAACGATCTCGCCGGTGACCGTTTTGATGACCTGCGGGCCGGTGATGAACATCTGGGAGGTTTTGTCGACCATGAAGATGAAGTCGGTCAGGGCCGGGGAATAGACTGCGCCCCCGGCGCACGGCCCCATGATCGCAGAGACTTGTGGAATAACGCCAGAATATATGGCATTTCGGTAGAAGATGTCGCCGTAGCCGGAAAGGGCGTCGACCGCCTCCTGAATCCTTGCCCCGCCCGAATCGTTGAGACCGACGATGGGGGCGCCGACTTTGGCGGCGCTGTCCATGGCCTTGACGATTTTTCTGGCATGCATCTCGCCCAGCGCCCCGCCGGTGATGGTGAAATCCTGGGAGAAGGCATAGACGACCCGGCCCTCGATCTGACCATATCCGGTAACCACCGACTCGCCTTCGAGGTCGAGTTTGTCCATGCCGAAATTGGTGCATCTGTTCTTGATGAACGCGTCTACTTCGACAAACGTGCCTTCGTCGAAAAGATGGAGCAGTCGTTCTCTTGCTGTCATTTTTCCGCTGCCGTGCTGCTTCCTGATCCTGTCCGGGCCCCCTCCCAGAGCTATTTTTTCCTTCTTTTTCATCAGGAACTCTCTTTTGTCCAAAGACATATCTGCACTCCTTTTTTAGCGTTGATTTTTGGGCGGTAAGTAGCGAGCCGAAGACAAGGTAACGCTTTCAATGGTGCCGCGGGGCGTCTGTTGTCGCGGGTGGATTTTTATAAGAAATGAGGTCGGGATTGACCATGCCTTGCCAGACCATTTCGAACAGCGCGTTGGCTTCGTCGGCCAGGCACCCCTTCTTGCCTCGAATGACCCACATAAAGAAGGTGCGCTGGATGAAACCGAGCATGAAGTCGAGCAGGTTGCCGCCCCGCACGTGGGGATTGATGATGCCCTGCCGCTGGCCTTCCCGGAAGACTTCGATGATCAGGTCGACCCGTTTCTTCTGATCGAAGGTCTCGTCGGCCATCCAGGTCTTCATCGGCAGGGTCATGAACAGAATACGCCCCAGCTTTTCGTGGCGCTCGTAGTAGTCCAGGTGCAGCCAGAACACTTTTCTGAGTTTCTCTTTCAGGTCTTCGATGCCGCCCAGATGGTCCTCGATGCGGTCGGTGAGACTCTTCATCCAGATATTGACAAAAGTGAAAAGGAGGTGTTCTTTGCTGCCGAAGTGCTTGTAAATAGTAGTGAAACTTACTCCAGCCTGGTCCGCGACATCGCGGATGCTGGCTTTATGGAAATCCGCTGTGGAAAATATTTCCAGCACGGCGGATTCGAGCCGTTTCTGCACTTCGGGATTGAGTTCGTCTAACATCGTTACTGATTTGCCTGCCATAGGTTTGAAGGAATTGGTAGTCTATTTGCAATTATCTGATATTTTTCATGTTATCACTAGACTATTAGTCGATGATAACGAGATCCAATGGGTTTGTGAATTGTTCATGTAAAAAGTTATTTTTTGTAATATTATGAAATAAAAAATAAAAATAAAATAAATGAGATTTTTATAGACTTGAAAAGTAACAATGTTACATTCATATGTAATTTAAATCCCATTTATTTGTCAAGAAAAAATAATTGATACTTCGCAGCCCGCGATTTCCGTCCCGGCGATCCTTCTCCTGGCCGGTGCGCCGCAGGAACGGCGGCAAAATAGATTGAAAGTTGTGTCGGAAAGATGCTAGGTTATTGCTGGTATCACCGTAGCGGGGCGAGAAATTTCAGCTGGCGCGAAACGCGATGACCGACAAAACATGAAAACAGCGAAAGGAGGCAGCACGATGGCCGATACAACCTTTAGAGCAATGATAGTGGAGGAGAGCGGCGAAAAATCCTTTTCCCGCAGGATTGCGGAGAGGCGGGTCGAGCAGCTGCCGGATGGCGAGGTCCTGGTAAGAGTGTCCTGGTCATCGCTGAACTATAAAGACGCCCTCTCGGCCAGCGGCAATCGGGGGGTGACGAAAAAATATCCGCATACCCCGGGAATCGATGCAGCGGGCATTGTCGAGGAGAGTCGCAACTCCGCCTTTCGCCCGGGCGACAAGGTGATCGTCACCAGTTACGACCTGGGGATGAACACCTCCGGCGGTTTTGCCGAATATGTTCGGGTGCCGGCGGCGTGGGTCGTGCCGTTGCCCGACGGTCTCAGTCTCCGGGAAAGCATGATCTACGGCACGGCGGGTTTCACCGCCGCCATGTCGGTTTTTGCCCTGACTGAGCGAGTAGCTCCCGGTGCCGGGCAAATTCTGGTGACCGGGGCAACCGGCGGCGTCGGCAGTATGGCTCTCGCGATCCTCGGCGGACTAGGTTATTCCTGTGCCGCGGTAAGCGGCAAGCCGGAAGCGGCGAAATTTCTGAGCGGTTTGGGTGCCGCCCGAATCCTTACCCGAGCGGAGGCGACGGAAGGAAGCGGCAAGCCTCTTTTGAAAGGGATCTGGTCCGGAGTGGTCGATACGGTCGGTGGGGAGATCCTGGCCACCGCCCTCAAATCGACCGATATGCAGGGTGTCGTCACCTGTTGCGGCAATGTTGCTTCGCCCGAGCTGCCCATCAATGTTTTTCCTTTTATCCTGCGGGGCGTATCCCTCATCGGCATCGATTCCCAGAACTGCCGGATGGCCCATCGCCGACAGATCTGGCAGAAGCTCGCAACAGATTGGAAGCCGGAACAACTGAATCAGCTGGCGAAAGAGGTGTCGCTGGACGGCTTGGAGAAAGAGATCGAGCTGATTCTGCGGGGAGGGCAGGTGGGGCGGGTGATTGTCCGGTTGAACGGGTAGGGCGGCCCCGGTGTTCGGTAAGATAAGTCGCAGATCGTTTGGAAATTAAATGAGAAACGGGAAAATCTTATGAAAAGAACTGGGTTTGTGTACGACGAGAAATATCTGCTGCACGACACCGGAGGGTATCATCCGGAATCGCCGGAAAGACTGGCAGTGATACACACGAGACTGGCGGAAAGCGGAGTACTCGACAAGCTGACGCGGATCGTGGCGGAACGGGCAAACCAACGATGGATAGAGGCGGTGCATTCCATCCGTTATATCACGAGATTCGATGAGGCCTGTCTCTACGGCTTAAACGAGTTCGAGCACGCTGACAATGCCATCTGCCGGGAGACCTTCGACGTGGCGTTTTATGCCGTCGGCGGGGTGCTGAAAGCTATTGATGCGGTGATGAAAGGCGAGGTGGACAATGCCTTCTGCGCCGTGCGTCCCCCCGGACACCATGCGGAAATGGATAAACCGATGGGTTTCTGCTACTTCAACAATGTGGCGATCGGCGCGAGGTATCTGCAGAAGGAGCATGGTATCGAGCGGGTCGGCATCATCGATTTCGACGTCCATCACGGCAACGGCACCCAGCACATCTTCGATCGCGATCCGACCGTCATGTACTATTCGATTCATGAACACCCCTCATTTGCCTATCCCGGCACCGGCCGGGATTTCGAATCGGGGATCGGCGAAGGGGAAGGGTATACGATAAATTCCCCGGTTCTGCCCGGTCGGGGGGATGAAGAGTACCGGCGGCTGATCATGCAGGACATGGTCCCGGCATTCAAGAAATTCCAACCCGAGTTCATCCTTCTTTCCGCAGGGTTCGACGCCCATGTCAGCGATCTGATGTCGGGCACCAACCTGACCACGGACGGCTACGATTTCATCTCCGAAGTGGTCATGAATCTGGTCAACCGGTTTGCCGGAGGTCGCGTCGTCTCAGTCCTGGAGGGAGGCTACAATCTTGAGGTATTACCGCTGTTGGTTGAGAATCATATCAAGATTCTGGCGGATATGAAGTGATATGATCCCCACGATCACCATAAAATTTGAATTTCCGGAGGTCCTATGTTTGTAAGTGGCAGAATGTCGAAAGACCTGATTACAGCCGGTCCGGACATAACAATATTTGAGGCCAAGAAGATCATGACGGAAAAAAACATCCGTCACCTGCCGATCATCGATGCGGCCGGAAAACTTATCGGGATCGTGACGGATCGTGACGTTCGCGATGCCATGCCGTCCACCCTGCTGAAAAAAGCCGACTATGAGTTGACGCTGGCCAAGATCATGAACTTTCCGGTCAGCGACATCATGACCAGGAACCCTCTGACCATCTACGCCTACTATACCATTCAGGATTCTCTTCTGGTTATGCAGCAGAAAAAGGTCGGCGCCCTGCCGGTGATCGACGAAGAGGGATACCTGAAAGGCATTCTATCGACGCGCGATCTGATCAATGCCTTCGTCAATATTATGAATATCGATGAGCCGGGGACTCTACTGTGCATTGTTGTAAAAGAACAACAGGGCCAGATGAAGAAGATCGTGGATATCGTGACCGAAGAAAAAATCTCACTGGGCAGCGTGCTGGTTGCCAGGTTCTGGGATGAGGAAAAGAGAGCGATATTTCCCTATCTGCTGACCAACAACGTCATCAATGTCAAAAAGAAACTGCTCGATATGGGCTTTGAGATTATCGATCCGATGAAATGGTATCTGGATCAGCTGCCGAAAAAATAGCTCCCGGATCGTCAAGCCGCCATTGTCCTCCTCTGTCCTCAATGGCGGCTCTTCATGCGGCTTGTTGTTTCATGATCTGGCCATTTTGGTCACTGCCGACGAAGCTGCGATTTCGCCGTTTCCCGAATAGTTTTCATGGTTTTTCTCTATATTTGACAGCACATAGAGATAATTGACCATGATTCCGGCAGATTGGCCGATTCCCCTGGCGGAGAGATCCGCAGCCCAGTTGATCCGCTCGATCCTGGCGCCGTTGGAGAGATGAAAGTGGCTCACCCGGTCGAAGGCGAATTTCCCCTTTTTCTTCGTCAGCAGGTACTTACTGCACAGTCGCAGCAGGATCGGTTTGATCACGATATCCCTCTCCTCCCGCAGGTCATCGCCAATTTTGCCGACTGCGTCGAAAAAGAATTCGGTAGTGTCGGTCTCTCCGGCCAACTCCTGCAATAATTTCATTTCCTTGCCGGTAAACTCGACTTCATCCCGATGCGCCTGGAAATAGGGTAGAAAACCGGGAATGGGCGAAAGGGTGGAAAATGTTTTCAGGTTGGGATGCTTGGCGGTAAGTTGCTTGACCACCTTTTTGATGAGGAAATTGCCGAAGGCTACGCCGGCCAGTCCCGCCTGGCAATTTGATATGGAATAAAATATGGCCGTGTCGGCCTTGCCGGGATGAATCATCGGCTTTGATTCATCGAGCAGTTCGGCGATCTTGGAAGAAATTCCATTGACCAGTGCGACTTCGACGAAAATTAACGGTTCATGGGGCATCCGCGGATGGAAATAGGCAAAACAGCGGCGATCGTCCCGTAACCGGTTTTTGAGATCCTGCCAGGACTGGATGGCATGAACGGCCTCGTACTTGATCAGCTTTTCCAGGAGCGCCGCAGGGGTCTCCCAGGTGATGCGCTGCAGGTCCAGAAAACCCACGTCGAACCAGGAGCAGAGCAGTCGGAGGATATCATGATCGAGGGCCTTGAGAGCCGGGTCGCCCGCAGTAAGGGGCAAAAGTTCCGCCCGAAGATCGACCAGGAATTTAACCCCTTCCTCCAGTTCGTTGAACTGCCTGAGCAGCTTGGTCCGGGGCGGGACAAGCTGGTTGCGCAGTTCGAGGTTCAGGTGCCTGCGCTCTTCAATGTCAGTGCACAGCAACCGTTTGGCAATGATGTCTTCTATCGCCTGCTCGTTCGCATCGAATTCGGTGGCCAGCAGCTGGAGAAAGCGCTTCCTCCCTTCGCTGTTGAGGATCAGGTAGGTTTCGCCGAGCTCGGCTGCCCGGGTGCGGGCCGAGACTTCACCGCCTCGCCCTTCGAGACAGGCATTAATCCTTTCCCGCACCTTTTGCAGATCCTTGTCCGGGAGGTTGGTTTCGATGGAATGTTTTAAGCCTGCCTGGTCACCAAGCGGCCAGATGAGCCGAATTCGACGTAGAGTCTTATCCCATAGGGGCTCTTCTCGATCAAACATGAGGTCTCCTTGTCTCAAGTTCTTCTGCCCTGTTACGCTTTTCCTCCGGTGAATATCCCGCTCATGCCCTGTATCCTATCCTTATAAGGAAGTATTCACAAGAGTGAAAACGTGGGGGCACGGAAAATGCCAAAAGTGCGGCGGTTGAGGACGAATCAATGGTGAATGAGGATGGAGCTCATGCCGAGTCATACTCCTGTGCTACTCTTGGCACAGGAGTATGACTCGGAGGTGGGTTGGCAGATTGGCTGCACATGCGGCACAGCTTTCTTTGCCATGTGTGGTTACGTGGTTACGGGGCGCTGGACTCTTTCGCCAGTTCCTCCGGACTCAAGGTCCAGAACGGGGTGCCGTCCTTGGTTAGACGGACCTTGAATTCGAAGTTTTCCCCCTGCTTGACCTTGGCGGCCATAAACACATCTTGCCCGGCAATGGTCGCCCAGCTGCCGGAAATTTTTGTTTTGATATCTTTTCTGATGCCGGTTTTTTGCGGATCGGCATAGGCCAGCGGGCAGAGGTGGACGAGAATTTCCTGGCCGTCCTCATCAAAGATCAGGGAGGTCCCGGGCGCCATGCCGGGCAGCGGGACCACTTCCTTGAATTTTATGACCTTGCCCTTAATGGCATCCCGTTCTTTGTAGTTATACTGGCTATTGTAGGCGGAGTCCTTTTCCCAGCCGACAATGCCGGTCGCCCGTGCCTGAGCGGCTCCCGCCGAATAGAAGAGAATGGCGGTGGCCAGGAGAAGTATCGGAATAATGGTGGGGTAATGAGTTCTCATTTTTTCCTCCTCTGCTGGTGATGCGGTACCTCCTTACTCTGACGCAGCGGATGAAAGAATACAGGTCCGCTTAACTCCATGAGTAATCACTATTGCCCAGTGAGGTAATCAATATTTCCGGCTTTGCCTGAAAAAATCTTCGAGAAAACACTTCCTCCAGCCTTCGGTCTGGCGTAATTGGCGAGGTTGATGGGACTTGCCGGAGTTCAGCATCTTGACGAGCAGTTTCAATTCCGAAGCATTGCCGACCAGTCCCGGAGCGATGCCCAGGAGTCCGGCTTTCAACTGGATCAGGTTGTTGAGCTTTTCCATCGCCGCCTGTTCGCTCGAACTGAGTCGGGTATGGCGCTGCAGGTTTGGAAAACTGTCTTCAGGCTGTTGCAGGGTAGTGTTGATGATGGCGATGATGTTGTCGCCGTACCTGCTCACGGCTTTGTCGGAAATTTCGATCCCATGCCTCAGTTCATCCGTCGATCGTGGTTTTTTCCTCGCGATCTCGATCATCGCCGGGTCCTTGATAATATGGCCGCGAGGCCGATCCAGTTTCTTGGCGACGCCATCCCGCCAGATTGACAGATTCATGAGAATGGCCAGTCCAGCCCGGTCTAGGGAGGTGCAGTTGCGGATTTTCAGATACCGTTCATCGACCGGCGCACCTGAATAGGTGGCCGGGTTGTTCAACAGGTTCAAGTCCTCCTGCAGCCACGATTTGATCTTTGGTCCGATAATCCGGGAAAGCAGCAGCACCCGTACAGCGCGGAGGTATCGGACATCATCCAGCGCATACCGGACCTGTTCGTCGGAGAGCGGGCGCTGCAGCCAGTTGGTCCGCGTTTCGTCCTTGGCGAGGTCGATATCGAGCAGCTCCTTCACCAGATTGCCCAGGGAAAGGGTCGCGGGCAGATTGGAGAAACCGGCGGCGAGTCTGGTGTCGAAAATATTTTGTGGAGTCGCCCCGGTAGCCCGTTGCAGGATTGCCAGATCCTGGGGAGCATCATGGAGGATTTTAACAACCCCACGGTCGGAGAGCAGCTGGCCCAGCGGCTGGAGATTTTGTATGGCAAGAGGATCGATCAGGAAACATTCTTCATCGGACAAGGCCAGCTGAATGAGGCCGAGTTGCGGATAATAGGTTCGCTCCCAGACAAACTCCGTATCGAGTGCGACAGCATCCGTTTGTTTTGCCCTGCGCACCAGAATTTCTAATTCGGCCTCGTTTTGAATAAGAGTGTTGAGCGTTTCCATGATCCTGATTTCTGTGATTAATAATTAACAACCTGCAACATCGCATAATCTCTGTTATGCCTGCTGAGTCCATGGCATAAAAAGACACACTGGCAGAGAAAAAACAAGAAATATTCTTCTTTTAAGGTGTTTATTTGCGATAATTCGTCTTATTATTGACTGACAACTGCAGCAGGAAGGCGGATCGTTTGCGGAGGGCAGATGGCAATTTATATACTCAAGCGGGTGTTGTTGATGATCCCGACTCTCTTCGGGGTGATGCTGATCACCTTCGCGATTACCCAGTTCGTGCCCGGCGGTCCGGTGGAAAAGATGATCGCCGAGATTCAAGGGGTCGGCAAGGGTGGAGGCGAGGTGCGGTCGACCACCGCCATGTATCGGGGAGATTCCGGACTTGACGGCGACAAGATCGAGCAGTTGAAAAAGCTCTACGGCTTCGATCAGCCGCCGATGAAGCGGTTCTTGACCATGATGAAGAATTTTCTGGTCTTCGATTTCGGCACCTCCTATTATTATCACCGGAGCGTCGCCGAACTGGTCGTCTCCCGGATGCCAGTTTCCATGTCTCTTGGGCTGTGGAGTTTTCTCATCGTCTACGGGGTCTGCATTCCCTTGGGCATCAAGAAGGCGGTGAGGGATGGCTCGCGCTTCGATATCATCTCATCCACCGTCATTTTGGTTGGTTACGCTATCCCCGGGTTTGTGCTGGGGGTGGTGCTGGTGGTGCTGTTCGGCGGCGGCAGTTTCTGGTCGATCTTTCCTCTTCGGGGGCTTGTTTCCGACAACTGGGACGAGTTGAGCTGGACCATGAAGATACTCGACTATCTCTGGCACATGGTGCTGCCGGTTACTGCCAGTGCGGTCGGCAGCCTGGCTGTCATGACCATGCTCACCAAGAACTCCTTTCTCGAAGAGATCCGCAAAAATTACGTGCTGACCGCACGGGCCAAAGGGCTGGCGGAGCCGCAGGTCCTCTATAAGCATGTGTTCAGGAACGGCATCATTCCCATCATTACCGGCTTTCCCGGCTATTTTATCGCCTCTTTTTTTACCGGCAGTCTTTTGATCGAAACTATCTTCTCCCTCCAGGGCATGGGCTTGCTTGCCTATGAATCGGTACTGAACCGTGATTATCCGGTAGTGCTGGGGACACTCTATTTTTTCACGCTGATCGGTCTGATCTCCCGCCTGCTCTCCGACCTGAGCTATGTGGTCGTGGATCCCCGCATCAGCTTTGAGCGAATCGATGGCTGACGCACACCTTCCGCAGGCCAAACTGAAATCCGCCGTGACGAGACGCCGGGCAAGAACCTGGCGCCGTTTTCGCCGCAACCGGCGGGGCTATTACAGTTTTGTCTTCTTCTCCGTCTTCCTGCTCATCAGCCTGGTGGCGGAAGTGGTCAGCAACGACAAGCCCCTGCTGGTGAGGTATGAAGGCAATTATTATTTTCCAATTCTTTTCAGTTATCCGGAAACCACCTTCGGCGGCGACTTCGAGACGGCGACCGATTATGCTGACCCGTACATTCGGCAAAACCTCGAACATTCGGAAAACTTCGTGGTATTTCCCGTCAACAGATTCAGCTACAACACCATCAATCAGGAAATCGCCGGACCGGTGCCGTCCCCCCCGTCCAGCGTCAATCTCCTCGGCACCGACGACCGGGGCAGGGACGTGCTGGCGAGACTCATCTACGGTTTTCGGCTGAGCGTCCTGTTCGGGTTTGCGCTCACCCTGGTCGGAACCGCAGTCGGGATCCTGGCCGGCGCCGTCCAGGGATATTTCGGGGGGCGGACCGACCTTGCCATGCAACGGTTCATCGAGATCTGGGGGTCCATGCCGGAACTCTACCTGCTGATCATCTTCGCCTCGATCTTCAAGCCCAGTTTCCTGCTGCTCCTCGTCCTGCTGTCGCTTTTTAGCTGGATGGGACTGTCCGATTATGTGCGGGCGGAATTCCTGCGGGGGCGAAACCTCGATTACGTCAAGGCCGCCAAGGCCCTGGGTGTCGGTAACGTCATCATCATGTGGCGGCATCTTCTGCCGAACGGCATGACGCCGGTCATCACTTTCCTGCCCTTTAGGGTTTCAACGGCGATTCTTGCACTGACCAGTCTCGATTTTCTCGGACTTGGCGTGCCGCCTGCAACCCCCAGCCTCGGGGAACTCCTGGCCCAGGGCAAGGCCAACATCGAGGCGTGGTGGCTTTCCCTGTCGGCCTTCTCGGTTCTTGTGGGAATGCTGGTGCTGCTTATCTTTATCGGAGAAGCTCTTCGAGAGACCTTCGATCCCAGAAAAACCTGACAGCAGGCGGCGGAAGCAGGAATGTTGCCGTTGCTCTTTGCATAAAACTTCGAAAAAATCCAGGTTCTGAATCGAAGATTTTCCAGCAATTACTTATCAAACGACAAAAAATATGGTAAGGCACAACACCAAAAAGGATATTTGCACCAGGATATTTTATCCGCGGCAATAAAGGAACCTTCACTGTATGCAGAGCAATACCATAACCCGTCTTGGCGACACCGGACTCTATGTGTTGACCGATCTCGGGAAGATGACGCTTTTTCTTCTGATGTCCCTGCGTGGCGTGTTTCGGCGCCCCTTCCGGTTCATTGAGCTGGTCCGCCAGATCCAGTTCATCGGCGTCGGTTCTCTTGCCGTTATTTTTTTTACCGCCGCCTCGACCGGGGCGGTGCTCGGGCTGCAGGGCTACTACTCCCTGAACAAATTCGGGGCCGAAGGAATGCTGGGTTCGGCGGTGTCGCTGACCCTGATCATGGAACTCGGTCCAGTGCTCACCGCCCTGATGGTTGCCGGCCGGGCCGGTTCGGCCATGTGTGCGGAAATCGGGATCATGAGGATCTCCGACCAGATCGACGCGCTGGACTGCATGGCCATCGACCCCTTTCGCTATCTCATCACCCCGAAATTTCTGGCGACGATCATCTCTGTACCGCTCTTGACCGCAGTGTTTGATGTGGTGGGGATTGCCGGCGGATATCTGGCTGGCGTCGGTTTGATGGATGTCAATCCCGGCAGTTTCATCCAGGGGATGCAGACGAGTGTCACCAATCACGACATTCGGCTCGGCGTCATCAAGTCCTTTGTCTTTGGACTGCTGGTGGTCTGGATCTGTTCCGGCCGGGGATATTTTGTCCAGGAGATCCGCGGGGCCGGTTTCGGCGCCGAAAGCGTCAGCCGGGTCACGACCCAGGCCGTGGTCCTGTCGTCAATTTCCGTCCTTGTTTTCGATTATCTCCTGACCGCGGTACTGTTGTGATGACTTCAGCCATCGAATTCAAGAATGTAGTCAAGACCTTTGCCAAAGCAAACGGCAGTGTCCAGGCGGTCCTCGACCGGGTATCATTTTCTATTCCGGCCGGGAAGACGACGGTTGTTGCCGGCGGCAGCGGCCAGGGGAAAAGCGTCACCTTAAAAATCATTCTCGGCCTGATGCAGCCTGACTCTGGACAGGTTTTCGTTCATGGCCGGGAGGTCACCCGGGCGAGCGGCAAAGAGCTGGAGGCGCTTCGCACCCAGTTTGGCGTACTGTTCCAGGGAGCAGCACTTTTCGATTCCCTCACCGTCTTTGAAAACATTGCCTTGCCGCTCCGGGAGAGGACCAGAAAATCCGAGCAGGAAATCCGTCGGCAGGTGGAAAAAACACTCGCCCAGTTCGAATTGACCGGCCACGAGGACAAATATCCGGCCCAATTGAGTGGCGGCATGAAAAAGCGGGTGGGACTATCCCGGGCCATGCAGCTGAGTCCCTCGATCATGCTCTTCGATGAACCGACAACCGGCCTCGATCCGGTCATGACCCAGGATATTTATCACCTGTTTGCCAAAACTCAGGCCGAGTTTGGATTCACCTCGGTCATTGTCAGTCATGACATCCCCAAGATCTTCAATCTGGCGGATCAGGTTATCATCCTCAATTCAGGAAAGATGGATGTGTTTGACAGTCCTGAACAGATTCAATGGTCGGAGAAACCGCATATTCAGGAATTTGTGCAAACTACAATGGGTACTATTTACCAAAGTCACCTGGTGGAAAAATGAAAAGAAATACGTTGGAGTTGATGGTCGGGCTATTCATGCTTATTGGATTCGGTGCTTTTGGTTACCTGGCGCTGCAGTTGGGCGAGGTCCCGTTGCTGACGGCGAGCAGTACGTACATTCTCAAGGCGGAATTCGACAATGTTGCCGGCATTAAGAAAGGCGCCGCGGTGCAGGTCGCCGGGGTGACGGTCGGCGAGGTTGCCGAGGTGGCGCTCAGTGAAAGCGAAACGGCGCTCCTGTCCCTGAAGGTAGACAATACCATCAAGGTGCCGATCGATTCGATCGCCTCCGTCAAATCCCAGGGAATCATCGGCGACAAATTTATCCAGTTGAACCTGGGCGGTGACGACACGTATTTCAAACCGGGCGAGGTCGTAGTGGAAACGGAATCGTCGGTCGATATCGAGTCCCTTATCAGCAAGTTTGCATTCGGCAGCGCCAAATAGCGGCTGCGATTCTGCAAAAAAATCGTATGGGAAGAATGGGTGAAAAGATGAAAAAGGCACTGAGTATATTAATCGTTCTGCTGATGTTTCCGATTGGTGGGTTGTGGGCGGCCGAGCAGAGCCCGACAGCCGATCTCAAGCCGGTCCTGGAAGATCTTACCGGCGTATTGGGCGATGAAAGTTTGAAGGGCAATGAACACCTGGCCGAGCGGAGGGAAAAGATCATGTCGCTGATCAAGCGTGGCTTTGACTTCCGCGAGATGTCCAAAAGGGTGCTCGGCAAGACCTGGCAGGAGATAGGCGACCAGGAAAAGGACAATTTTACCAGGCTGATGACGAAGCTTCTGGAAAATGTCTATATCGGCAAGCTGGAGAGTTATTCCGGGCAGAAAATCGAGTACGCCGCAGAATCGGTCAAGAGTAACCGGGCGCAGGTTTCCACCTTCCTGGAAAATAACGGAGTCAAGATTCCCATTCACTACATCATGCGAAAAGCGGAAGACCGCTGGATGGTATATGACATCAATATTGAAGGAGTCAGCCTGGTGAGGAATTATCAGGAGCAGTTCAAGGCCATCTTACGTCAGGATAAATACGAAGGCCTCGTCAAGGTACTGGAAGAGAAAAATAGTTCTTTTGAGACAGGGGCGCAATAGGCTGGAATGGTTGAATACAGCGCTGAATTGCAGAGAATATGCCTGCCGTTTCTTGAGGAGCGGGAAGCTCGCATTCTGCTGCACGAGATGTCCACGGTCGTGCTGCAGACGGGAACTGACCTCTGTCTTCTGGATGATCCGGCGGATTGCCTCTACTTACTGGTGACAGGCAGAATTGCCGTGCGGAAAAGGACCGGGTTCGGCAACAGGCTGCAGGTTGTCGCCCTGCTTGGTCCTGGCGCCCCGGTCGGCGAGGGAGGTCTCTTAAACGATCAGATCCGCGGCGCCACGCTTACCGCGGTGGCCGACTCGCACCTTTTGGTGTTGTCCAGGAAGGCTTTTGCTGAGGTATCCGCCACCGACACAGCGCTTACTGTAAAGGTTCTCAAATGGCTTATGGAGAGAGTTTCACTGCGACTGAAGAAGAGTTCCGAACGTCTTGCCCACATACTTTAGCAGATTGTATTTTAGTAATAAACCTGACAAAGGTTCTTCCGGGAGTTCTGCTCGGGAAGTATCAATGCAGGGGTTTTACTTCCCATGCGGCTTTTTGTGCGGAATAGCTTTTTACATCCCCCGGTATTTTTTTCTGTAGCCAATCCTTTAGAAATTGATTATTTTTCCTTTCTTTTATTTTTCTGCTTTTTGTAGAAAAACGAGTGTTTTTGTATTATGAGACTGCTTTTTGAGGATATAACTAGGAAGACGCAACGCTATTTCATCAGCGATACTCACTGGTTTCCTACTGACGATGCGGGTTTTCATCTCCTCGCGGCTACCGCCAATCTCTCCGTTACCCGATACGACCATGAGACGATAGTCGTCAAAGGACAGTTGGCAGGCAGGCGTGAAACAGTCTGCGATCGGTGCGGCGAGCGAGTTGAAGACGAGCTTCATACAGAGTTTGAATACCAGGCCACAATCAGGACGGAGGAGGCGCAGGAATTGCGGGAAATAGAATGCAACGACCAAGACGCCATTACTCTCTACCTCGAAGAGCCGGTTATAGAAATTGATGATATTTTACGAGAACAGGCCTACCTGGCTGTTCCTCTGCGAGCCTTGTGCCGCGAAGACTGCAAAGGTATCTGTGCCGGCTGTGGGGCTTTGCTGAATACAGAGACCTGCCGCTGTAGTCCCGACACGAGCACCTCGCCATTCGCAGTGTTGAGGAAACTGGGCAAGCAGTAGAATCTCTCTACCTACGAAATTCTTTCTAAAAAAACATGAATTTCAAGGTACTCATGTAACAATGACTATCGCTCCTGGAGTTCGACTCCCGGATAAACAGTAGAAACAATCAATGGTATGCATCCATACCTAATTGGAGGATAACATGGCCTTACCAAAAAGAAGACATTCGCATTCCCGTACCCGGACCAGACGTGCCCATGACGCCTTGACTGCACCAGGCCTTTCGTTATGCGCCGCTTGCGGCGAGCCGAAAGAACCGCATCGCCTGTGTGGAAGCTGTGGAAAATACAAGGGCAGAACGGTTTACGTACTCGATAGCGAAGTGGAATAGGAGATTGACGTGCAAATAGCCCTGGATGCCATGGGCGGAGACCATGGTCATGAGGAATTGATCACCGGGGCACTGCTTGCCGTCAAACAAGCGGGGCTAAGTGTAAGCCTGGTAGGCGACGAAGTTCTTCTGCACAAGCATCTTGATTCGCTGGCACCCGATGGGAAGACGGCAAAATTGATTAAGATCGTTCATTCTTCTCAAGTTATCGGCATGAATGAACATCCTGTGGATGCGGTTCGGAAGAAAAAGGACGCTTCGGTGATGGTGGCGTTCGATCTGGTCCACCAGGGCGAAGCCGATGCTGCCGTCAGTGCCGGTAATTCAGGGGCTACCATGGCGGCTGCCATTCGCAAGCTTGGCCGCCTGAGTGGCGTGTCTCGCCCCGGAATCGCTTCGATATTTCCCACCTTGAAAAAGCCGGTTGTTTTGATGGATATCGGGGCCAATGTCGATTGCCGGTGTCAGCATCTCCTCCAGTTTGCCATAATGGCTTCGGCATTTTCACGTATCAACGGGGTGATAAAACCGCGTGTCGGTCTTTTGACCATCGGCGAGGAAACCGGCAAGGGCAACAGTCTCATCAAGGAAACCTATCCTTTGCTGGAAAAGAGTTCCCTGAATTTCATCGGCAATGTGGAAGGACGCGATGTTTTTCAGGGCAATGTGGACGTTATTGTCTGTGACGGTTTTGTCGGCAATATCTGTCTGAAGGTCAGCGAAGGGCTGGCGGAAGCTGCGATGTTGATGCTGCGTGACGAAATCCTCAAATCCATTTCTGCCAAGATCGGTTATTTTTTTGCTCGAAAGGCCTTCAGAGCCTTCAGGAAGCGAGTCGATTATGCCGAATATGGCGGCGCTCCGCTTCTTGGCATCAACGGCGTGGGGATTATTTGCCATGGCAAATCGAGTTCTCAGGCGATTAAAAATGCCATACTCGAAGCGGCGGAAATGGTCAAAAGAAATATCAATCGGGATATTCTTGAGAGTCTGGCAGCCAGCAATAATGTCGTGCAATTGGAGAATTGATGGGAACTGTGGTATTGGGTACCGGGTCTTGTCTGCCTGAAAGAATCCTCACGAATGTTGAACTTGAATCCATCGTCGATACTGACGACGAATGGATCCGAACAAGAACCGGTATCGAGAGCCGCCGGATCGGCGGAAAAGGTGAGCAGACGTATCAGCTCTCCGCCAATGCTGCGCGACAAGCGCTCGAACGGGCGGGGGTCGCGGCCGAGGAACTGGGGCTTATCGTGGTGGGTACCATAAGTTCCCACATGCTCATGCCGTCCAGTGCCTGCTTCGTGCAGAAGGAACTCGGCGCCAAGAACGCCTTCGCCTACGATCTCAATGCGGCATGTTCCGGATTTCTTTATGGGCTTGACCTCGCCGATAAGTATATTCGCGCCGATCACAATATGAAGGTGTTGATAATCGGTGCCGAAACCCTGTCGAGCCGGCTTAACTGGCAGGATAGAAATACCTGCATTCTCTTTGGCGACGGAGCCGGAGCCGCAGTTTTCGGATACGCCGAAGGGCCTCGCGGCATCATCGGTTCCAAACTGCTATCGGACGGTTCACTCTGGGAACTCCTCTATATGCATGCTCCGCAGAGTCTCAACCCCGATCTCACGGTCCCCGGCAATACCGGGGCCTTTATCCAGATGGAAGGCAAGGAAGTTTTCAAATACGCGGTGCGCGCCATGGAAGAATCGGTTCGCGATTTACTTTCCCGGGAGCACGTAAAGATCGAAGACGTAAGTCTTGTCATTCCCCATCAGGCGAATATCCGTATTCTCAATAAGTTAATCGACCGCCTTAACGTACCGCAGAGTAAGGTATTTATTAACGTGGCCAAATATGGTAATACATCCGCTGCGTCAATTCCCATCGCTCTCGATGAAGCAAACAGCAGTGGCTTGATTGCGGAAGGCGATACAGTTTTGTTTTGTTCCTTCGGGGGTGGTCTGACCTGGGGAGCATCCCTGATTAAGTGGTAAACAGGAGATATAAGATGGATTATTTCTTGACTGAAGAACAACAGATGATCGTCGATATTGCACGGCAGATCACTGATGAACGTATCATACCGAATCGAGCCGAACTTGACGAAAAGCATGAATTTCCCCGTCATATTCTCAATGAAATGGCCCAAGCCGATCTTTTCGGTGTGCCGATCCCGGAAGAGTTTGGCGGGCTGGGCGGCGGCTGCTTCGATATAGTGCTCACGGTTGAACAGTTGGGGCGGGGATGTATCGGTGTCGGTACGGCTTTTGCCGCAAATTTTCTCGGAGTCTATCCGATAATCATCTCCGGATCTCCGGAAATGAAAGAAAAGTACCTGCCGGATATCGCTGCCGGCAAGAAATTCGGCGCCTTCGGCCTGACCGAGGCGAATGCCGGTTCCGATGCCTCGGGTATCCAGACGACCGCGGTGCTTGATGGCGACGAGTGGGTGTTGAACGGCACCAAGCAATGGATAACCAATGGCGGCGAAGCTCAGGTCTATTCGATCGTGGCGATTACCGACCGGAGCCGGGGACCGCGCGGTGCGTCCATGTTCGTCGTGGAAGAGGGTGATCCTGGCTTCAGCTGCGGTCCCAAGGAAAAGAAAATGGGGATCAGGGCATCGTCCACAACCGAGCTCATTTTCAAGGATTGCCGGATACCCAAAAACCGGCTCATTGGCCGCGAAGGCACTGGTTTCATCACCGTTATGAAGACCCTTGATCTCTCCCGACCCGGTATCGCCGCCCTCGGCGTGGGACTGGCCCAGGGGGCACTCGACGAGGCTGTCAAATACGCTAAGCAGCGCCAGCAGTTCGGCAAACCGATCATCGCTTTCCAGGCGGTCCAGCATATGCTGGCTGACATGGCGATCGGCATCGAATCGGCCCGGTCGCTGGTGTATGCCTCTGCCAAACATATCCAAAATCATCCCAAAGACATGTCCAAGGCATCCTCCATGTGTAAGGTGTATGCCACCGATATGGCAATGAAAGTAACTACCGATGCGGTCCAGGTGATGGGCGGCTATGGGTATATGTGTGAGTATCCTGTTGAAAAAATGATGAGAGATGCCAAGATCCTTCAGATCTACGAGGGAACGAATCAGATCCAGAGGAACGTCATCGGCCAGGAACTGAATAAAGAATATTCTTAAAGACTCTTTTCTCTGAAGATGGCGGGCAGGACAGGTCATTCTTTTCGAGGATATTGTAAATACCAGCAGGTAGTTGAAGAATGAAGATTATCGTTTGTATGAAGCAGGTGCCGGATGCCAAAGATGTGCGGCTCGATCCGGTTACCAACACTCTGGCACGGGAAGGGGTGCAGTCTATCATGAACCCCTATGATCAACACGCGCTGGAAGAAGCGGTACGTCTGAAAGAGGCTCACGCCGGAGAAGTCATTGCCATCACCATGGGGCCTCCCCAGGCCGAAGAAATACTGCGTCAGGCAATAAGCTGCGGCGCCGATTCCGGGGTTCTCGTCTCTGATCGGGCTTTTGCCGGTGCCGACACCTGGGCGACTGCCTATACGCTCGAACACGCCTTGAAGAAAATCGGAGGCTTCGATCTCATCCTCTGCGGCAAGCAGGCGATAGACGGTGATACCGCCCAGGTCGGCCCGGGACTGGCGACCAGGCTGGGTATCCCGTATGTAACGTGCGTCCAGAAAATTCGTGAATCTTCCGCCACCGGTCTGGTCGCCGAGCGCATGATGGATGATGGCTACGATCTGGTGGCTCTCGATTATCCCGCTCTGCTCACCGTGGTCAAAGATATCAACGAACCACGCGTGCCATCGATAAAGGGCAAAATGAAGGCCAAAAAGGCGGAGATTGTCCGGCTGAGCGCCGCCGATATCGAAGCCGATCCGGCCTGCATCGGCCTTCCCGGTTCGCCTACCAAGGTTGTCAACGTTTTTCCGCCACCTTCCAGGGCAGAAAGATCGGTTTTGCAAGGAACTCTTGACGAACAGATCGATCAACTGGTTGAGAAACTGAAAGTGTATCTGTAACAAGCGGAGAAACGGCACATGTTGAAAATTAATGAAGAAGTCTGTATCGGCTGCGCGATATGCGAGGACAGCTGCCCATTCGGGGCAATCAAGGTTGTAGACGGCCTGGCCAAGGTCGGCGATACCTGTACACTCTGCGGGGCCTGCGTGGAAAGCTGCAGTGTCGAGGCGCTTGTTCTCGAAGTAGCGAAAAGAGAAGTCCGGGATGATTTGTCGACCTGGAAGGGTGTCTGGGTGTTCTGTGAGTACCGGAGGGGGGAGCTTGCTTCCGTCTCTTCAGAGCTTCTCGGGATCGGAAGAAAGCTGGCTGACCAGCGGCAGGTGCAACTTGGTGCGGTCCTTTTAGGACACGATCTCGGAGAAACGGCCTCGCTGCTCATCGGCCATGGTGCGGACAGGGTATACGTAGTCGACGATCCGGCTCTGCAGGAATTCAGGGAAGATTGTTATGCAAGGGTGACCACCTTTCTCATTCGGGAATACCGGCCGGAAATCGTTTTAGCCGGAGCAACAGCCATTGGTCGCTCGTTTATTCCTGGGGTGGCTACCGCTTTGAACGCCGGGTTGACCGCAGACTGTACGAAACTTGAGATTCGCGCAGGGGACGGAGCACTGTTGCAGACCCGTCCGGCCTTTGGCGGCAATATCATGGCCACGATCGTCTGCGAATCGTCCAGGCCGCAGATGGCAACGGTTCGTCCGAAGGTGATGAAGGCGTTGGAGTTCGATGCGAGCCGCAAGGGGGAGGTTGTCGCTGTCAATCCTCCGGCCGACTTGCTGCAAAGCCGGGTGCGATTCGTCGAATCGGTGGTCGGCGAAGCCTCAAAGGTCAATATCCAGGATGCAGATATTCTCGTCTCCGGCGGCAGGGGACTTGAAACCGCCAAGGGCTTCGAACTGTTGAGGCAGTTGGCCGATGTGCTCGGGGCAAAGGTATCCGCTTCCCGGGCGGTGGTGGACGCGGGCTGGATACCCTATCCGCATCAGGTTGGCCAGACCGGCAAGACGGTTGCGCCGAAATTGTACATCGCCTGCGGCATTTCCGGGGCCATTCAGCATGTGGCCGGCATGCAGTCGGCGGAAATCATCGTGGCTATCAATCGGGATGCCAATGCCTCCATTTTCAACGTTGCCGATTACGGCATAGTCGGCGATCTCTATGAGATCATTCCGAAGTTGATCGTTAAACTTGAAGGGAGACGTCATGAGTCTTAACGGAAAGGTCGCCGTTGTCACCGGGGGAAGCCGCGGAATCGGCAGGGCTATCTGTATTCGGCTTGCTGCCATGGGGGCTCGCGTCTATATCAATTATGTCAGCCGGTCCGAGGCAGCGGAAGAAACTCAGGCGATCATCAGGCGGAACGGCGGCAACGCCGAAATCATCGGCTTTGATGTGGCTGATGGCGATGCGGTGCAGGGCGCCGTCAAAAAGATAATCGGCGAGAACGGTTCCATCGATATCCTGGTCAACAATGCCGGGATAACGAGAGACGGTCTCATGGCCCGGATGAAAGAAAGCGATTGGGATGCCGTGCTCGATACCAATCTCAAAGGGGCCTTTCTATGTGCCAAAGCGGTATCGAGAGAGATGATGAAAAAGAAGTGGGGCCGTATCGTCAACATTTCATCGGTGTCGGGGTTTGCCGGGAATCCCGGACAGGTCAATTACTCGGCGGCCAAGGCCGGCTTGACCGGTCTCACCAAGGCGATGGCTCGGGAGTATGCTTCCCGCAACATCACCGTCAACGGTATTGCCCCGGGGTATATCGAGACTGAAATGACCGAGCAGCTTTCAGCAGAGGTCCGGGAGCAGATCAGGAAGGAAATTCCACTTGCCGTTTTCGGCAGGGTCGAGGATGTAGCCGGTGCAGTGGCATATCTTGTTTCCGAGGACGGACAATATATCACTGGCCAGACCCTGCATGTGAATGGCGGGATGTATATGTAGCTGTATTGGAACGCAGTGTGTTGTAGAAAATCAAAAATCAAAGAGGAACGTGGTTTTCAGAGAAACCATGCCTAATTTCAAGTAAGGGAGAAAGACGATGGCAATCGAACAAGAAATGATAGATATAATAGTCGAGCAACTGAGTGTTGAGAGAGAGAAAGTTGTTCCCAATGCATCCTTTGTCGATGATCTCGGTGCCGATTCCCTCGACCTCGTCGAGTTGATCATGGCGATGGAAGAAGGATTCGATATTGAAATCCCCGATGAGGACGCCGAAGGGATAACCACTGTTCAGGATGCTATCGACTACGTCAAGAAGAAGAAATAGCGCTTATTCGAGCTGAGCAGCAATTCGTTATATGCCCCCGTTTGCACTGTAAGAGGAATTATTACGAAAAGGAGTACATATCGTGAATCGAAGGGTAGTGATTACAGGTGTGGGTCTGGTGACTCCTCTTGGTACCGGGGTTGAGAAAGCCTGGCACAATATTTGTTCAGGAGTCAGTGGAATCGATCTCATCACCCGCTTTGACACCAGTGAATATGCTGTAAAAATTGCTGCTGAAGTGAGGGACTTCAATCCCGACGATTTCTTTGACAGGAAGGCCAGCAAACATCTTGACCTGTTTGTTCAGTATGGTTTGGCAGCGGCCCTTATGGCGGTAAAGGACAGCGGTTTTACCATCACGGATGAGAATGCCCGGAGGGTCGGTGTCATAACCGGCTGCGGTATGGGTGGTTTGCCGACGATCGAAAAATATCATCAGGTGAGCATGGAAAAAGGTCCGAAGAAAATCACCCCCTTTTTTATCCCCATGGTGATCCCGAATATGCCTTCTGGCCATATTTCCATGGGCATTAATGCCAAGGGGCCAAACCTGTGTCTCACCACCGCCTGTGCCGCCGGTACCCATGCGGTCGGCGAAGCATTCCGTCATATCAAATACGGTATGTGCGATATGGTCGTCAGTGGCGGTACGGAAGCCGTGATCTGTGGGCTTGGTGTCGCCGGCTTCTCTGCCATGAAAGCACTCTCAACCCGTAATGATGATCCAAAGGCGGCATCCAGACCCTTTGACAAGGATCGGGATGGCTTTGTCATGTCGGAAGGCGCCGGGATGCTGGTGGTAGAGGAGTATGAGCATGCGGTGGCTCGTGGGGCAAAAATATATGCGGAGCTGGTCGGTTACGGATTGAGCAGCGATGCATATCATATTGCTGCACCACCGGAAAACGGCGAAGGCGGAATGAGAGCGATGCAGATGGTACTGCAGGACTCAGGCCTTGCGCCGGAAGATTTTGATTACGTCAATGCTCATGGTACATCGACACCCTTGAATGATAAATGCGAGACTCTTGCCATAAAAACCGTTTTCGGAGATCACGCAAGAAAGCTGGCAATAAGTTCAACAAAGTCGATGACGGGACATATGCTTGGCGCGGCCGGAGGTATCGAAGCCGTTTTTACGGCTTTGAGCGTATATAATCAGATTGCCCCGCCGACTATAAATCTTGAGGAACCAAGTCCCGAATGCGATCTGGACTATGTTCCGAAGGTGGCGAGGAAAATGAAGATCCGTGCGGCAATATCCAACTCCTTTGGCTTTGGCGGTACCAATGCGGTAATTGCCATGAAAAAACTGGCGGATTAAATCTTACCTACGGAGGGGAGAACGTGAAGATTGTCCTTGCGGCCGATCACGGAGGTTTTGAGTTGAAGGAGGTTATCCGAAAGGACCTTGCTCAGGCCGGTTATCAGGTCGTCGATGCGGGATGTTACTCTACCGATTCCGTCGACTATCCCGATTATGCCGAAAAAGCGGTAGAACGCATCGTTACCGGAGAATGCCAGAGAGGGATACTCATCTGCGGAACCGGAATAGGGATGGCAATAGCCGCCAACAGGCACCGGAGCATCCGAGCCGCAAATTGTTTTGACATCTACACTGCAAAAATGAGCCGTGAGCACAACAACGCGAATATGTTGTGCCTCGGGGCTCGTGTCCTGGGAACTGAAGTTGCTCAGGAAATAGTTCGTATCTGGCTTACGACCGAATTTGCCGGAGGACGACATGCGCTCAGGATTGCAAAATTCAGTGAATAGGCGTTATTGACCAAAAGTCGAAAAGCCGATTTTGCCGTGGCAAGATCGGCTTTTTTGTTTGGTCACGAGTAGCATTTGTTATGGTACTCTATAATATCTTCTTTGCGTTTTCATTTTCGAAGATTTTTCCATTCCGGACCGGGCGGAGAAGACGGTCGGCTTGATTTTGAAATCTTTCGGAGGTATCGAATGAAATGCCCGTATTGTGGTCATCTGGATAATAGGGTAATCGATTCACGACTCAATAAGGATGCAACGATTACCAGGCGCCGAAGGGAATGCCTGGCCTGTGACCAGCGATTCACGACCTATGAGCGTTTGGAAGTGATGTTGCCTGTGCTTGTCAAGAAAGACGGACGAAGGGAACCCTGGGATCGTCATAAACTCGTTGCAGGCTTGGAAAA
>Ga0154407_1058_pt1 | contig 26680 bp, 19 predicted proteins | sample RifGroB2_FD_115911 | JGI IMG/M metagenome (GOLD analysis project Ga0154407, IMG submission 115911) | Desulfobacterales bacterium GWB2_56_26
CGTTGACACAAAGAGGCCGTTGCGGTCGCTCGCCGGCCCGAAATCGCCAAAGGAGAACAATTCGCTGCCGAGATACCGGCCGATGGGGAAGCTTCGTCCCGATTGCCATACATGGCCCTGGCGGTCGATGGCCTGCCGAAGCTTGCCGGACAACGTGTATGTGGACACCCTGCCGGAGATCGTGACGGGGACAATGTTGCCGTCCTTATCCGGTTCGGCAACCTGATCCAGGAGAACGGAGAACCTGTAGCCGTTGTCGCGGGTTTTCGCCAAAAGACGTGCCGGCAGGGTGATGAGATGTTCGCCCTGCCCGTTCATGGCGAGAAAGATGCGTTCCTGCGCGAACCTGTACTGCTGCAGGAATGGGGCAATGAAGGCGGCTGGACAGGGCTCATCCTCATCATCCGTTCTTGCCTGAACAAGCAGCTGGGGATGACCGCCAAATCCACCCCAATGCGGATTGTACGCCACCCGGCAGGACAACACGATCACCGCCTCGCCCTCTTCGGTGCTGTGCCGCGGCATATCCGGCAACCTGCTAACCATGACTTCGCTGTCCCGCACTCCTGCTGCCGTAAAGCCAAGAGCTGCGCAGAGCTTCCGCAAGCTGCCGGCGAATTCCTCGTAGAGGATTATCCTCCCCTTTATTTTCAGGGAGGAACCATTTATGTGCCCTTCGGCGGGTAAAAAGGTATTCATGATTTTCCCAGGTGACGGCTGCAGCTTCATGACGGGTTGACTCGCGTCAGCCGATAGTTTTTCCGCTCCGTCACCGTTCTGGACGGGATATCCGCCGACGATTTCTTCTCCACCGGGACTTTGCCGACCAGATCGGCACAATGGAAAAAGACATACCAGTCGCTTCGCTGCGGCGCCCGGCCCTTTTCTCTCGCCGCTGGTTTTTGAAGCGGAGATACATGACGCAGCCACCAGACGTTCATCCTCACGGATGCAGTCCAGACCAGATGAAGAACGCACATTGCCAGCACAAATACCGCGAAACCGAGACTTGAATCCATCATCCACCTCCTCGTGGGCAGATCCCGAAAGGGAGTACATCTGGTTTTCCCTCCGGGGATCCCTTGGACTATCTTATCTAGTGTCATGCGCAGTTATGAAACTCACACCTGGTCGCGAACGCCGTTGGTCGAAAGTTTTTTCACGACCAGCGTCGGCCGTCGGGAAAGAGCGGCGACCCGCTCCACCACGCTGCCCATGAGCAAGCGGGTTAGGGCGGTGCGGCCGTAAGAGCCCAGGACAATCAGCTGGATATCTTTTTCCTCGCTGTACTGGACGATCTGTTCGTAGGCCGACCCTTCGCGCAGTTCGGTAACGACCGGGACGCCCAGTTTCTCACCCTGCCCGGCCAGAATCTGCAGCGCCGTGAAGTGCTTATGCCGGGCTTCGTCCAGGACACCGTAGCGGAGACTCTTCTCGACGGGGACGTCGAGCACGGTGATCCCATGCACCTCGCCGCCATAACTGAGGGCAAGATCGAGGGCTCGCTGGCCGGCCTCCATGCTGTACCCCGAGCCGTCAATTCCCACCAGGATGCGGGCAAAACCTACCTCGCCGAACTGCGGAATCATCAAGACGTCGCAGGGACTGAGACCTATTACTTTCGCAGCCGTTCGCCCGAGCAGCACCCGTTCGACATAGGAGCGGTCCGAATAGCCGATGACCAAAAGGCCCGCTCCTTCTTCTTCCGCCAAGGCGATAATCTCATCGACCGGTTCGCCTATTCGGTGCTCTGTGCGCACCGATTGCCCGAAGGAGCTTGCTTCTGTTGCGGCCTCCTCCAGACATGCCTTGAAAGGCTTCTCCAGCTGTTCGTCGGCACCCTCGATTTTCCAGCGATTCATATTGCCTTCATATCGCGGAGTCACCGAGACGGCGATCAGCTTTGCCTTCATCGATACCGACAACCGCAGCGCTTCCAGGAATGCGGATGTGCTGGCCGGGCTGGGATCGATGGCGACCAGAATCGTTTTGGCGGAATGACCCATAATCAACCTCCTGCCGGGGCCGGCACTGCGGCTTTTTCCTGGCTTCTCGCCTTGAACAGGTTGACCAGGATAATGGTAGCGCCGGTCAACAGGGCAAAGCACATGACATAGAAGCTGATCTGGGTCATGAGCGCCACACTGGAATCGGCCAGGGCTGTGACCTGCAGCTCGTTCAGGTACTTGGGGATGGCAAAGAAGCGGCTCACGGCGACAATCAGCATGATGGTAGCCATGACATATTTGATCATATATTCTTTAACATAGGTGGTGCCGATGGCGCCGAGCTGCACGCCGAACAGCGAGCCGGCCAGAATGATCATGACCAGCCGGATGTCGACCGTCCCGTAATAGGCCCAGATGAGCGTCCCGCCAAGGCCCATGACGAAGGCGATGACCAACTCGGAGGCCGAGGCGACAATGCTCGTGGCGCCGATAATATACATGAGTCCCGGCACGCCGATGAAGCCGCCTACCGCAATCGTTGCGGCCAGCATGCCGGTTGCCAGGGCCACCGGCACCAGGAACCACATACTGATCCGCAACCCCGCGGTCTTGAAGGTGAGCATCGGCCAGATCTCGATCTGCTGCAGCCGCTTGGCCAGGGCCGGGCTTGAGGGCGTTATCCCGGTCGCATTCTTCATCTGGACAGCATCGCGCATGACGTATCCGCCGACGATGACGAGCACCAGGACGAAGATAAAGCTGACATAGAGGTTGGAGCCCGCCTGGCCATAAACTTTGAGGATATACTGCTGGATCATGATGCCTACCTGCACCCCGATCTCGGCAAAAATGCCCATGATGAGGCCGAGCTTGATATCGACCTGGCCGTATTTATAGCGCTTGATGGCTCCGACCAGGGCCTTGGGGAATTTGTGACACATATTGCTGGCCACGGCCACTGTCCCCGGCACCCCCAGGCTCATCATGCCGGGGGTCAGAACGAAGGCCCCGCCGGAGCCGATGAAACCGCTCACCAGCCCGCCGATAAAGCCGACAATGAAGAGGAACAGGATGTTATATGTCGTCAAATCGATAAACTGCAGCACTTCTGCAACTGGTCCGTGCATGGTCTTCTCCTTATATAGTGAGGATTAAAAAATGTTATGAACAGGGGGCTGCAATTCCAAATCAAACGTTGACTTCGGCCCGCGGCCTGACGTCTTTTTTTACCACGGGAACATCGGTTGCCTTCTTCCGGATGTCCGCCGGTTTGGTTGTCGTCGACTTGGAGCCTTCGATACCCAGTGCCGACCAGAAAGAACTGGTGAAATTGCCATGGGCGTAGGACACCATGAAGACCACGGCCACGGGCAGCAGCGCATAGATGCCACCCTTGGTAAAATAGGCCATGACGAGTTCCTGGTTTAAAAAGACTGCCGCATACACGGCGGCGGTCAGAATGCCGAAGGTGAAACAGTTCCTGAGATGCCGTTTTTTGCTTGTGATAGACATACGTATTGCTCCTTTCTCTACGGATTTATAATGAGTGGCCTTATTTCGAAGACCTGCCTTTTTCTCTGTATAGATGACGCTGAAAACGGGAACGGGAGATTGCGAAACAACTTCCTCCTTGCGGATTCCCTGATCTATCACAATGAATTCAATACGTTTTTCCGACGAGCAGAGGCGTTTGACCACGTTACCTATCTTGCCTGCATCGCCTATGTGCTTAACCTGCACTCCCCTCGCCTCGGCCTTTTCCCTAAACAGCAGGGCGCTTTCCTGCATTGCCGAGGCAAACAACCCGCTACGCCTGCCACCGTCGCGATAAAACGGCAGGGTATTGATATGGGCGGCAATGATGTTGTATTGCAGGCGATCGGCGACGTTGACGGCATACTCCATGACCGGTTCCGACATGTGGCCGTTCCTGGTAACAACCAGGATGTACGATATTTTTTTAACCTGGACGCCAAGGTCTGCCGAGGTGGTTTCGGCCGGGATGTGTTCTTGGATTTTTTCCATTTTCTTTGGTTCCATGGGTCTCACTCACGACGGATGGTTGTCATTCTGGCCCCCTAATTCCAATAACCATGCCAACTGACGGATACTTATTAACTATTTGTTTTTATGATATATTTCACCATAAAGCACACTTGACGCGAGAAGAACGTTGCACAAAGCAACAACAAGATGCGGTGTGGCTGGAATTCTCCTCAAAAAGTGTTGCAATGCGCAACACGCCTGTGCAAAATGCAACGCGCCTCCCCGAAGGATGAACCTTTACAAACACTCCATTTCCTCGGCGTGCCGTCGGCGAGAGTCGGGAGCATCCGGCGTAACCGGATCTTTGACCACTTGGCCGCAAGAGCTCTCCCCTGGAATCGAATTTGCAAATGAGATTGGTCAGATGAAGAAAATCCGTCGAGGACGTCGAGCAACTGTGTTATAGCTTTGGATGATAGGAATTTTTACCGGCAACCATGTTTCCTGACAAACAGTCGAGAAGGAAGAACACCATGTTTTTTAAAAGAAAAACCGAACAGGTCGAGGATCCGCCGCCAGCCCGGACAGAAACGATTTCTCCTCTGGCCACGCTGCGGACCCGAATCGAGGAGGCGGCTCTGCCCCCGCATGTCCGCGAAATCGTCGGCAAAGAGCTGGAAAAGATAGAAAAAACCGATCCATCGATTGCCGAATATTCTATCGGTTTCAACTACATCGAGCTAGTGCTCAGCCTGCCCTGGAATCTATCGTCCCAGTACAAGCTCGACCTGGCTCGGGCCCAGTCCCTGCTCGATGCCAGGCACTGCGGCCTGGTCCAGGTGAAACAGCGGATTCTGGAATTTCTCGCGGCCAAGACCCTGTGCAGCAAGGCCCGGCAAAATATCCTGATTGTCGACGACGAAGAGATTGCCCGGACCAATATGGCCCATATCCTGAAAAAGGACGGCTACCACTGCCATGGCGCGAACAATGGCCTGGAAGCCCTGTCGGTGCTGACGAGAGAGGAAATCGATCTGGTCATTACCGATCTGAAGATGGAGCGGATGGACGGCATCGAGCTCCTCCAGCAGATCAACCGGATCGCCCCGGAGATCCCGGTCATCATGGTGACCGGTTTTGCCACCGTCACCTCGGCGGTGGAGGCTTTAAAGAAAGGTGCGGCCCACTATCTCGGTAAGCCGGTCAACCTCGATGAGCTGCGCAAAACCGTGCGGGAGGTACTGGAGAAAAAACTCTTCGTCGAGATGGGCAGAGGGCCGATCCTCTGTTTCACCGGGCCGCCGGGGACCGGCAAGACCTCTGTGGGCCAGGCCATCGCCGAGGCACTGCAGCGTCAGTTTATCCGGATCTCGCTGGCCGGCCTGCGCGACGAAGCGGAATTGCGCGGCCACCGGCGGACCTATGTCGGCGCCCTGCCCGGCCGCATCATTACCGAGCTGAAGCGGGTCGGTGTGAACAACCCGGTTTTCATGCTCGATGAAATCGACAAGATCGGCCAGGATTTCCGTGGCGATCCGGCGTCGGTGCTGCTGGAAGTCCTCGACCCGGAACAGAACATCCGGTTCATCGACAATTACCTGGAAGTCCCTTTCGACCTCTCCCGAATCATGTTCATCGCCACGGCCAACGACCTGTCCAAGCTGCCCGGCCCTTTGCGCGACCGGCTGGAGATCATCGAGTTTTCCGGCTACACCGACCACGAAAAACTGCAGATCGCCCAGCAGTTCATCCTGCCCAGGCAGTTGAAGGCCGCAGGTCTGACCAAATCGGCGATCCGCTTTGCCCCGGAGGCTCTTGCCCGGGTAATCTCCGATTACACCCGTGAATCGGGTCTGCGAAACCTGGAACGGGAACTGGCAGACATCTGCCGGAAAATTGCCCTGCTCTGCCTGAAGTCGGAGGGCAGCGAACCCGTTGCGGAAATCGATGCGGATACCATCGCGAAACTCCTCGGGCCGCGCAAATTTATCCGTGAAGCCGCCGAAGCCGGCGCCCAGGTAGGGATTGCCACGGGACTGGTCTGGGCCGAGACCGGGGGCGAGATCATCAGCGTCGAGACGGCGATGATGCCTGGCTCGGGCACGCTGCAGCTGACCGGTTCACTCGGCGAGGTGCTGCAGGAGTCGGCCCGGGCGGTTCTCAGCTTCATCCGGAGCCGGACTACCGAGTTCGGCATCATCGATAACTTTTTCAAGGATACCGATATCCACATCCATTTCCCCTCGGGAGCCATCCCCAAGGACGGGCCGTCGGCCGGAATCACCATTTTTGCCGCGCTGCTCTCCCTGCTGACCCGGCGGCCGGCTTACCGGGATGTGGCGCTGACCGGCGAGATGACCCTCAGCGGCCGCATCCTGCCCATCAGCGGCATTCGGGAGAAACTGCTCGCCGCCAAAAGAGCGGGTGTCCGGCGGGTCCTGTTGCCGGCCGCCAACAGAGAGGAAGTGGCGGCCTTAGGTCATGATGTGAAGGAAGGGCTGGAGCTGGTGCTAGTGGCGGAAGCAGGCGAAGTGGTGGAGCAGGTGCTGGAGGAGCGGGAGTATCTTCTGAATTTTTAGTACGTTAGAAATTTATTTCTTGTTTTTTAAGAAAGAATTCCCCAAGGTACTTCTCGACAAAAACTGTTGGCTGAAATTATCAGGCTATATAGCGGCGGGGTGCGGCGGACGGTGCCTGTATGTCTCCGACAGAACTTCAAACGACTCTCGATGAGAGTTTTCCCAAAGAACGAAACGAGGACAGTTTTTTTTCGACATCTCACATAATTTATAGGATATTTTATTTTTTCCATGGTCGGGTGAGGGCGATCCCACATGACCCTACAACTATGTTTTTAAAAGAACGGGAAACTTCAGTTTCTGTCAAAAATCGAACGAATATCGTTACCGAGACTGCCAGGGCTTCAAAATCGATGAGTTGCGTTGCGTTAGCATCCAGCAGCAAGGTTGCGCGGGCAGGAAACTCATCGTCTTTATCGTAGAAGAATATCAGGTAAGTTTGACCCAAAAATGGAATCTCGGCTTCCCCGGTATTGTTTATCGGCAGATTGAGATGCTCGGCTAATCTGGCAATATCCGCACTTGCCAAACGCTTGAGAAGATCTGCATAGATTTTTCTGTGACCAACCAGATTCTGAGGTACCATTCTGGTTCGATCCTATTCCTTTTAGTTCTTATAAAGAATACAGCTCCTTGATGAACTCTGCTTTAATGGAGCAGACCAGCGGTCGGTAGTTTCAGGAGCTTCTCGTTTCACTTTGCCGACACATGGTTCGTGGTCACATCGGCTATCAACCGGTCGTCCGCACCTGTGATGATCGTTCGCACAATATTGATTTTTTTCCCCTTCTTTACGAAGGTTGCAACTGCCCTCAACTTTCCTTCTTTCTGGTTGCTGATAAAGTTGGCGTTCAGGGTTATGGCAAGAGGAAAACCCGCCATGCCTTCTGTGGGCTGTGATGATCCAAGGAGCAATATAGAAGCTGTGACATCCGCAAACCACAGGATTGCACCTGCATGGACTACGCCATATGGATTTTTTACACCAGGCTGAATGGGCATTTCGGAAACAACCCGCTCAGGTACGTGTTCCACTACATCGAATTCAATTTTCCCTTCAATTTTCAGAAGATCTTCCATTTCACTCTCCCTGGCAATTTCCTGGTTTATTTTAAAAGCTGAGTCGCAGCTCGTAAGCGTTAAATTTTCTCTATTTTCTGCCCAGAATTATTTGACTCACTCCCTCCGCCCAAAACCTTGTAGAGCGTCACCAGATTGGTCAGGCGGGCAAGACGGAAGCTGATCAAACTCTGCTGAGAGCCGTAGAGGGAACGCTGGGAGTCGAGGACGATCAGGTAGCTGTCGCTCCCCTCTTCGTAGCGTGCCTGAGACAGGCGGTAGCTTGCGCCGGCCGCATCGGTAAGGGACTGCTGCGCCGCTACCTGGTCATTGATGGTTCCTCGCAGGGCAAGGGCGTCGACCACTTCCCGGAAAGCTGTCTGAATTGCCTTTTCGTACTGGGCCACAGCTCTATCCCGGTCCACCTCGGCCACCTTTAGATTGGCCTGGTTGCTGCCGGCGTTAAAGATGGGGAGGGAAATCCGCGGAGCGAATTGCCATACAGAGGAGCCATCCGCGAAGAGTCCACTCAGATCGTCGCTGCCGAAACCGACCGACGAGACCAGGGTTATGCGTGGGAAAAATGCCGCCCTCGCAGCGCCGATATTGGCGTGAGTTGCCTTGAGGAGCGCCTCGGCCTCAAGAATGTCGGGGCGACTCAGCAGGACATCGGACGGCAGGCCGGGCTGCAGGTCCTTTAAGGCAATGAGCGTTTCGGAAAGCGCGCCGGGCAGAAGGCTGGACGGCACCGTGGAACCGACCACCAGGTTTAGTCCGTTTTCATCCTGGGCGACAAAAGTGGTGAAGCGGGTGACATCCACCCGCGCGGTGTCTACGCTGATCTGGGCCTGGTGGAGATCGAGGGCCGACGAGACCCCCGACTCGTAGCGTCTGCGGATGAGCTGATATGATGCCTGCTGACTCATCAGGGTGTCCTTGGCGAGTTTCAGCAGTTCGCGGTCAGCTGCCAACGTCAAATAATTTGCCGCAATCTCGGCGACCAGACTGATCTGCAAACTCCGCCGGGCTTCTCCGCTGGCAAAGAACTGCTGCAGGGCTTGCTCGCTGAGGTTTTTCACCCGACCGAACAGGTCGAGCTCATACGAGCTGACGCCGAGGCCGATCGTGTACTGATGGAGGTTCAATGGAAGTCCCGTTCCCGAAAAGTCTTCAGCCAAGCGCTGGTAGTTGGCCGAGGTGTCGGCATCGACCTTCGGAAACTGATCTGAGCGCTGGATCCGGTACTGAGCCCGAGACCTCTCGATATTCAACGTCGCCACGCGCAGATCGCGGTTGTTGGCCAAGGCCAGATCGATCAGCTTCCGCAGTTGCGGGTTGACAAAAAACTCCTGCCAGGGCGTATCGGCCACTGCCTTGTCGGCAGGTTTCTCCATTACCTCCTTGTAGGCCGGGCCGGTGGGCCAGGTCGCGGCAACCGGCGCCTCAGGCCGGTTATAGTGGGGTGCCATGCTGCAGGCAGCCAGGAAGGCCTGACAGGTAATGGCGATACTCAGGATTGCAATTCCGCGGAACATGTCCAGGCTCCTTCTTCAGTGGCTGTGATAGGCTGCTTCACTTTGAACCAGATTGCATAGAGAGCCGGCAAAAAGAGCAGGGTCAGAATCGTTCCGACTCCGACTCCGCCGATCAGCACATAGGCCAGTTGTCCCCAGAAACTGGAAAAAGTCAGTGGGATAAAGGCAAGCATCGCGGCCACGGCGGTGAGCACCACCGGGCGTGCCCGACGGACGGTGGATTCCACAATGGCCTCATAGTCACTGAGTCCCGCTGCCTGATCGTGGCGAATCTGATCGACAAGAATCAGGGTGTTGCGCATGATGATCCCCGCAAGGCCAATCAACCCCAGAATGGCGTTGAAGCCGAAAGCCTGGTGAAAAATGAGCAGGGTGGGCACGGCTCCGACCAGGCCGAGAGGCGCCGTGGCGAACACCATGAACATCGTGGCGAATGAGCGGACCTGAAGCATGATGAAGATCAGCATGAGGAGCGCCATCGGCGGAAAAAGCAGCCCCAGCGCCGTATCGGCCTTTTTGCTCTCTTCCACGGATCCACCCGTTTCTATGCGGTATCCTGGGGGAAGGGTTGCTTTGAGGTTTTCCAGTTTGGGGAGAATCTGCGCCGTTACATCTGGAGGCTGAACCCCATCGACAACATCCCCCTGAACCGCGATATACGATTCGCGGTTGTAGCGTTTCAGCAGCCCATCTTCCATGCGGGATTCGAGATGGGCGATCTGTGACAGCGGGATCGAGTGCCCGTCCCTGGTGGTCAAGGTTATATTTTCGATATCTTCCAGACTGTGGCGCTCGGAACCGGGAGCGCGAACCACCACGTCGACCGAACGGATAGCTTCGCGCATCTGCGTGGTGGGCACACCATTTAAAATTGCCTGTAATTGCAGCCCGGTTTCTTGCGGGGTGAGGCCGAGCAGGCGCAGACGATCCTGGTCGAGGACCAGGCGCAGACTTTGCGTCCGTTCGCCCCAATCCAGATGCACATCGCGCATATTCGGATTTTCAGCCATGATGGCCCGCGTTTCACGGGCAATCCGGCGCAGCTCGTTTTCGTCCGGTCCCATAACCCTAAAGAGCACCGGAAATGTGACCGGCGGGCCGAAGACAAACTGTTTCACCCGGACACGTGCTTCCGGGAACGCGCCCTTGGCAATGATATCGCGAAGCTTTCTCTTGAGCGCATCGCGCGCCGCGGGGCTTTCGGTTGCGACGACGATCTGGGCATAGGCCGGGTTGGGCAGTTCGGAATTCAACGACAAGATGAAGCGGGGCATGCCTTGGCCGATATAGCTGGTGACAGCCCCAGCCTCCGGTTCGGCCATAATGGTTTTTTCGATATTTTTGACTGACCTGTCGGTCGCCGCAAACGCACTGCCGGGGGGAAGGTTGACCTCAACCGTTAATTCGGTGCGATCCGAGTTGGGAAAAAACTGTTTCTCAACCGATCCCATTCCGGCAACAGACAAGATAAAAAGAGCAATCGTTACCCCGGCTGCAAGCCATTTGTGATCGACGACTTTCCGCACCATGGAGCGAAATCGTTGATAATTTGGAGTTGCATAAATAGCATCGTGCCCTCCGGCGATCGGTTTGATGTCAGGCAGGAGCTTGACGCCAAGGTAGGGGGTAAAGAGCACGGCGACAAACCACGAGGTGATGAGGGAGAATGCCACAACCCAGAAGATGTCTCCCGCATATTCACCTGCCGTTGATCTGGCAAAACCAACCGGCAGGAATCCGGCAATGGTAACCAGCGTGCCGAAAAGCATGGGACTGGCCGTGGATGTCCAGGCAAAGGTAGCCGCCTGGATTCGATCCAGGCCCTCTTCCATTTTGACCACCATCATCTCGATGGCGATGATCGCATCATCGACCAGCAGCCCCAATGAAAGAATCAGCGCCCCCAGGGTAATTCGGTCGAAATCCCTTCCCGTAAACAGCATGATTACGAACACGGCGGCAAGGGTAAGCGGCACGGCCGCGGCCACGACGATCCCGACACGGAATCCCAGCGTCGCAAGACTCACCACTATGACAACACCAAGCGCGACCGCGAATTTGATCATGAACTCATCAATCGCTTCGGAAATGACGTGGGACTGATCCGATACCTTGGACAACGCAAGTCCGAGAGGAAGTTCTTGATGAATCGCCGCTTCTTCAGCATTCAGCAACTTGCCCAGGGTCAGGCCGTTGAAGCCTTTTTTCATGACGAGGGCGAGAATGATCGAAGGCTCCCCCTGGTGACGTATCTTTTTGGTGGCCGGATCTTCGTAGCCGCGGCTGACCTCGGCTACATCGCCGATTTTCAGTAATTTTCCTCCGCTTGCCACGGGAATGGCCTTGACTGCTTCAACGCCGTTAATAGTTCCGTCAAGCCGCAGATAGACACGCGGTCCGGCTGTATCCACAAACCCCGAGGGGGTCATATCGTTTTGGGTCCCGAGAGCGTCAAACAGGTCAGTCGCCTTGACGCCAAGAGTTGACAACCGTTTGTAGGAAATCTCGACATAGATTTTGGGGTCCTGTTCACCGAGAAGAGAGACTTTCTCCACGCCGTCTATCCGGGAGAGCCGCTGACGAAGCGCTTCCGCCGCAAGGACGAGCTGACGGTGGGGGAGACCTTTTGCCGACAATGCATACATGGCAAAATACACATCGGAAAACTCGTCATTGACAATGGGACCGATCACCCCTTGCGGCAGATGTATTTTTTCGTCCGAGAGTTTTTTTCTCGCCTGGTAGAATTCACCCGGCACCTCTTTGGGCGGCGTGGAGTCTTTCAGGTAGAGCTTCATGGTCAGCATCCCGGGGTATGCGGAGGTTTCCGTCCGGTCGTAAAATTCAAGCTCCTGGAGACGTTTTTCCAGTCGGTCGCCCACCTGTTCCTGCATTTCCTTGGCGGTTGCACCCGGCCATACCGCCGATACGGTCAAGATTTTTACGGTAAATGCAGGGTCTTCTCCCCTTCCCAGATGCAGAAAGGCAAATCCCCCGGCGACCATAATCGCAATAATCGCAAACAGGGTGATGGCACGTTCACGTACCGCAAAAGCGGATAGATTGAAACGGCTCATGATTTCCGCTCCTGCGCTGGATCGGCAAGGATCTTTACCTGTTCCCCTTCCGTGACGAGGTGAGCCCCCAACGCGAGAATTTGTTCCCCCGGCTTGAGACCTTTGCTGATCAGGGCAGTTTCGCTGCCGAGCTTCGCAACTTCGACCGATCGGCGCGATACGATTGAGGTATCAGGATGTATCACCCACACGCTGGGGCCTGTGCCACCGTCGTACAGTGCACCGATGGGAATTTCGTACTGCTGCACCCCGCCATCGGTCTCCTCTCCATTCAAATGAACCGTCACTGTTGCGCCAAGAGGAGCGTTTTCCCCTGCACCGCTCAGTGTGTAACGTGCCTGATAGGTTCGGGTAAGAGGGTCGGCCATTGCGGATAATTCGCGCAACTGTGCAGGGAAGGTTTGATCCGGATCAGCATACAGGTTGGCGACGGCCGTGGACTTGGCCATTGCCTCCCCCTCGGGAAGGTTGACAACCGCTTCGCGTGGACCGACATGGGCAAGACGAATCACCACGGTGCCCGCAGCTACCACCTGGCCGACGTCTGCCGGTGTTTCCATAATGACGCCATCGGCTTCTGCCTTGAGAACCGCATAGCCCACCTGGTTGTCTAGTTGCGCCGAGTAGGCAACAGCACTACCCAGCTGTGCAGTTGTGGCGTCTGCCGACGATTTTGCCCGGTCATATTCCTGTACGGATACAGCTTTCATGGTGACCAATTTTCGCAGGCGCAGTTCATCCGCCAGGGCGAGTTTGTTCTGAGCGCGGGCCGCTTCCACTGCCTCTCGGGCGGCAGCGGCGGCAAGTTGCAGGTCTGTCGGATCAAGCCGCATCAAAGCCTGTCCGCGTTTGACGCGGTCTCCGTCTTTGACAAGTTTCTCAATTATTTTGCCGGGCACGCGAAAACCAAGATCGCTTTCCGTACGAGCGTGAATCACCCCGGTAAATTCAGCGACACTGCCGCTTGCGGAAATAACGGTAAAGGTGCGAACCAAGCGGGGAGCCGGCGACTCGACAGGCGTGTTTTTATCTCTTCCCAAAACAGCACCGCCGACGATGACAACCAATACTCCCGTGAGGAACACCAGGAGATACCAGCGCGACGTGCCGGCAAAGGTCTTAAGAGTTCTTATTTTCATCTGCATCTCCACCACAGTCCTGAATAATTGAATAGATGTCTGCCAACGACTGTTCAGCCCTGGCCGCGAGTTATTCACAGAATGCCTAGACCAGTCTACGTAATAATGGTTATAAAAAAACAATGCCTTACTCATCCTCACCTTGAGCGAGAAATACATCGAAATACAAGTGAATGAAATTTCGTAATGGCTCCGGGGACTTTTTTACCTTGGAGCGAAGCAGTGCTCCCTGGAACGATGAGATCAGGTTTTCTGCCAGCATTTCTGCATTCATATCTGCAGAAATTGTCTTTTTCTTCTGCGCTTCTAAAAGCAAAATGGTCAACGCCCTGATCCACATCTGCAGAGATTCCTCAAGGCGCTGCCGGACGTTCTCGGATTGATCGGACATTTCCTGGCCCAAGTTGCCAAGCAGGCACCCCTTGGTGCAGTCATCGCCTTCAAATATCGCAGCTAGTGTTTCGAAGCTTTTTCTGATTCGTGTCAGCGGTGGCAAGGAATCATTACTGAAGATGGGGGTAAAAACTTCTTCCCTCCCTGCGACAAATTTGTCTATTATGGCAAGGCCAAATTCTTCCTTACTTGAGAAGAAGTTGTAAAATGAACCCTTTGGCACATTTGCCTGCTTCAAGATCGCCTCCACACCGGTAGCATTGAAACCTCTGCTCAATACGATGTCGAGCCCAACCTGGATGATATCTTCTTTATTGTGAATCCGTTTCATGATTGACACATTAGACCGTACGGTCCAATGTGTCAATGTCTTTTCTATGCTCTATTGACCTTCTGGATAGAGACCACCTCACTATCCTCCCTTGCGGGGGTAGCTTGCAAGGCACAAAGGCAAAAACAACCAAACCGTGCGAGGATAAAAAGATTGTTCAGCTGTCCGGGTGTTCCAGGCCGTACCGTTTGATCTTCCGCCACAGCGAAACCCGGTCGATGCCGAGCATCTTGGCGGCGAGCGACCGGTTGCCCTCGACTTCGTCGAGGATTTCCAGGATGTACTGCTTTTCGTGCTCGCTCAAGGTCGGCCAATACTGCCGGTTGTCGCGGACGGCAACCGTGGCCGCTTCACCCATATCGGTCAGGAGGTGCCGGGGATCGACCACATCGGCATCGCAATGGATGAGAATGCGCTGAACGATATTCTCCAGCTCCCTGATATTGCCGGGATATTCATAGTTTTTCAACTGCTCTGCCGCCTCGGGGGAGAGTTGCGGGGCAATCGTTCCGGGCCGGGCGTGTTTGGCGAGAAAATGGTTGGCAAGGAGCGGAATATCCTCCTTGCGCTCGAACAGCGACGGCACAAAGATGGTCAGAACGTCGAGGCGATAGAAGAGATCGGTGCGGAAGGCGCCCTCCTCGGCCTCCCGTTTCAGGTCCTTGTTGGTGGCGGCCAAGACCCTGATATCGACGGGGATCTCCTCCACTCCGCCCACCCGCATCAGGGTCCGTTCCTGCAGCACCCGCAGGAGCTTGACCTGCATCGACAGGGGCAGCTCGCCCACCTCATCGAAAAAGACCGTCCCGCCCTGCGCCCATTCCAGAAGCCCTTTCTTGACCTTATTTGCACCGGTGAAGGCGCCCTTTTCGTGGCCAAACAACTCGCTTGTGATCAGTTCTTCCGTGAAGGCCCCGCAGTTGAAGGCCATGAAGCGCCGGTCGGCGCGCGGACTCAACTCGTGAATTGTTCTCGCCACCAGTTCCTTGCCGGTCCCCGTTTCACCCTGAATAAGGACATTGCAGTCGAGTTTGGCGACCTGGGCAATGGTCTCGCGCAGGGTCTCAATCTTTTGACTCTGGCCGATGATGCGGTGAGTGCCCTTGCAGTCGTAGACCTGCTGCCGCAGGCTCTGCACTTCCTGGCGCAGGAAGGTCTTTTCCAGGGCCTTCTCGACCACGAGGCGCATCTCGTCGATCTTGAACGGCTTGGCGATATAGTGATAGGCCCCCTCGCGCATGGCCGCAACGGCAGTATCGACACTGGCATAACCGGTAACGACCACCACCTCGATTTCAGGCCGGAGCTTTTTGGTCTCGGCCAGGACCGCCATGCCGTCCCGCCCCTTCATCCGCAGATCGGTAAGCACCAGATCGACCTCTTCCCGTCTGAGAAGATCGATGGCCTGCTGACCGTCTTCCGCCGTCAGGGTCTCGTAGCCGTCCTTCTTGAGAATGTGCTCCAGATTGTCCCGGGCGATGGGTTCGTCGTCGACGATAAGGATTGTTTTTGGTTTCATGGCTCCGCCTGGGTTTTCAAAGGAAGGTGGATCAAAAACGATGCGCCCCTGCCCGGCATACTCTCGACCGTGATATTCCCATGGTGTTTCTGGATGATGCCGTAGACCACGGAGAGGCCGAGGCCGGTTCCCTGTCCTTCTTCCTTGGTGGTGTAAAAGGGATCGAAAAGTCGCCCCTGGACCTCCGGCGCAATTCCCAGGCCGGTGTCGTGGACCTCGACGATCACCTCGTCGTTTTCGTCCTCCCAGGCGGTTATCCTGATCTGGCCGCTGCCCTGGATGGACTGGGCGGCGTTGATGATCAGATTGATAAAGACCTCCTGCATCCGCTGGGGATCCATGGGAAACATGAGATCTTCCGGGATCCTTACCACCATGTCGACATCGGCGGGCACCTGGCTCTGGACCAGCCGGATCGAACGTTTCACCACATCGGAGAGATGGGCCGGCCGCAGGGCGAACTCCTGGACCCGCGAGAATTCGAGCAAACCTTTAACGACATCCCGAGCCCGGAGGGTTTCCTGATCGATGTTCTTCAACATGCGCATGAGGAACTCGGGATCGCCGCTCGTCAGCTCGGACATGGCAATCTGGCAGGAGGTCGAGATATTGTTGAGCGGGTTGTTGAGCTGATGGGCGACGCCGGCCGTGAGAGTGCCGATGGAAGACAGTTTTTTCGACTGGACCAGCTGGTCCTGCCGCCGTTCAAGTTCGCGGACCATGGTATTGAATGCCTCCATGACCTGCTGCATCTCGTCGCGGGTGTTGATGACCTCGATGCTGTTGAACCGGCCGAGGGCGATATCGGCGGTGGCATTCTTGATGACGACCAGCGGCCGGAAGATTCTGTAGATCATAAGCAGCGGCATGACGATGCCGAGGGCCACCGCAATCGTCGACCAGGTCACCAGCTGCTTTTTCAAAAGCGTCAGGATGGTGTGGATCTGATCACGTTCAAAATCGACCAGGGTCTCGCTCAGATCCGTCATCTTCTTGCCCTGGTCGCGGAGATTGTCGACGATCGCCAGATATTCCCCATCCCGGGTTTTCAGCCGGGAGAGCCGGTCCATGCTCGCCTTATAGGCCACCACCTGTTCATCCAGCTCTTTCAGCATCGGCGAAATCTTCAGTTTGCCGCTTCTTGCAAGAATTTCTTCCACTGTACTGGTCGTCTGGGCCAGATACCGCTGGTTTTCCTGAAAGGCCTCCACCTCGTTGTAGAGCAGGAAATTTTTCTCATACCGCCGTGCCTCGAGAATGATGTTATTCAGACTGTAGGCAAGCTCCAGAATGGCAAGTTTATCTTCCGTCGTCCTCAGGTCGTCGTTGGAAACGTAGCCCATGCCGAGAATGCCGAGAATATAACAGCACAGAATGATCATGACTTTGCTTCTGAGATTTAAGCGAAACACTCTGAACACCTCGATCCTCCTCCAAAAGCAGAACTCTTCGTGGTTTCCATGCGGCCTTTTTCTTCCTCCGCCAACCATGATATATAGAATACTTCCAATAAATTGGGAAGATAATTGCAGTATGGATATAGCAATAGCGAGGTACCGGGCTGATCCGACCCGAATGATGGCCGAACAAAAACGATGCACGAGATCCCCCTAACCTCGTCTGTTGTTAACTGGACCTTCTTAAAATAAGTGAAGTAGGTTCAAAAACCGGACACCAAATGTGATAGAATTTATTCACAGGAGGCGAACCTATGAAAGATGTCCCGAATGGTCGTTATGGCTGCAACATCACCGATCGAAAACAAGCGGATGAAGTGCTGCATCGGCTGAATCGGCAATTAAGGGCCATCAGCAACTGCAATAGGGTCATGATTCAGGCAAAAGACGAACGGACCTTACTCAACGACATCTGCCGCATCATCTGCAACGAAGCCGGCTATCGCTTGGCCTGGGTAGGATACGCCGAAGACGATGTTGCTAAAACCGTGCGCCCCGTAGCCTGGTCCGGATATGATAGCGGATATATCGCCAACACCAGACTTACCTGGGACGAGACCTCCGAATATGGCCAAGGTCCGGCAGGAACGGTGATCCGAAGCGGCACACCGGTTCATATTCAGGATTTTGCAACCGACACACAGATGATCCCGTGGCGCACCAGTGCCCTGTCGCGAGGCTATCGTTCCGGTATCGCCCTGCCGGTTAAGGACGAAAATAAAAAAACCTTTGGCGTTCTCTTGATATACTCCGCCGAGGTCAATGCCTTTTCCGAGGACGAAATACGTCTTTTGATAGAACTGTCGGGAGATCTGATATTCGGTATTCTCGCATTGCGGACCCGCGAAGCTTTACGGAAAAGCGAAGAACGTCTGCGCCTGGAGGTAACTCGAATGCCCATCGGCTACATCGTATGGGATAAGGACTTTTGCGTAGTCAGTTGGAACCCCGCGGCTGAAAGAATTTTTGGTTTTACCTTTGAGGAAGCTTCAGGACGGCATCCGTATGAGATCATCGTCCGTCCCGAGACGCAATCCCGGGTAGAGAAAATCTGGGCCAGGTTGCTCGCCGGGGATGAGTCGGCGCATAGTGTAAACGAAAACCTGACCAAGGACGGCCGAAGCATTGTTTGCGAATGGACAAACACTCCGCTGAAGCAAGAGGATGGCACAGTTCTCGGGACAATATCCATGATCCAGGAGGTCACCGAACGGATGCGTGCCGAAGAGGAGATCCGCAAGCTCAATCAGCAACTCGAAGAGCATGTCCAGGAACGGACAATCGAACTGAGCAAAAGGAATTCCGAGCTGAATCTGGAGATTCACGAGCGGAAGCAGGCCGAAGAAAAGTTGCGTAAAGCAAAAGCACAGCTGGAGGAAACCAACCGGGTGCTCGAAACCTTGAGCGTGACGGATCCACTGACCGGGCTTGCCAATCGACGACGTTTCGACGAAACTCTGGCCAAAGAGAATGCCAGACACCTCCGCTCGGGAGCCCCCCTGTCGATGATCATGCTGGATATCGACAATTTCAAGGCATTCAACGATAACTACGGTCACGTTAACGGAGACCTGTGCCTGCAACGGATTGCCGGCATCATTGCCGGGAACGTCGTTCGTCCTGCCGATGTAGCCGCCCGTTATGGTGGCGAGGAATTCGCCTTTATCCTGCCGGAAACAAATCTTGATGGGGCGATAGCTGTTGCCGAAGAAATCCGACAGGGTATTTACAACCTCGCCATTCCCCATGCTTACTCGTCCACCGCCGATTTCGTCACCGCCAGCCTCGGTGTTACTGTTGTCACCGGCAAGGCTGTCATATCAGAGTCAGACATTATCGCTCGTGCCGACAAAATGTTATACAAGGCAAAGAAAGGCGGACGCAATCGAGTCGAGGCCGACGCAACCGGCGGCGAACGCCAATCGGGCACAGGAAAAAATCTCATCCAATTAGTGTGGCAGGAAAACTTCAATTGCGGCAATCCCCTGATCGACGCCCAACATCGGGAACTCTTCCGGATGACGAACGACCTTTTGGGTGCGATTGAATCTTCAACTCCGAATTTTATTATCGCCGAGAGAGTTACGCACCTGCTGAAGGAACTCTTAAAACACTTTCACGACGAAGAGGCAATCCTTGAAGCTGTACAGTTTCCCGACCGGAAACTGCATGCCGAGGAACATGCCAGGCTGTACCAGAAGAGTCTGGAGCTTGCCCGGATGTTCAATGCAGATAACCCGCCACTCGGTGAAATTTACAAATTTTTGGTATACGAAGTGGTCTTCCGGCATATGGCTCTGGCCGATCGGACTTTTTATTCCTTTATCGGCAAGGTAACCACCGAAAATATGGCTGCATCGCCCTCTCAGCCATCTTAATTGATACTGAAACGCATCCTGCTTGTCGTAGACGATCTGAATGATATCGAATTGACCCTTCCAACTCCGTTGTCTAAGTTGCGACTTGCAACTGATTGATGCTGTCGATCTTTCTGTCATCTGGTGGCGGGATATCATCTACAGCGATAAATAACTTGTTTTAAAATAACCCCTCCGATAAAATAAGTTATTTGACAGTTAGGCATATCTTCCTCAGAGCGGCAAAACATCGTTAAACATTTTTGCAGAGCAAAAATATCGGATTGGCATAACTCAAGGAGTTTCCATGAAGATTATAACGATCATACCCGTATTCTTCCTTCTCTTTTGCCTCCTGCCGTTGCCGCTTTCGACGGATCCTGCGGCGGGCGCGGATCCCCCGGCCCCGATGGCGCCGGAAGTCGTGGTCATGGCGGTGCGCGCCGCACCCACCCGCTTATCGCTCGATATTGTCGGCGAAATCAAGGCACTCCGTGAGGTTGACCTGCGGGCCAGGGTAACCGGCAACCTGATCAACATCAAATTTAAACCGGGTCAGGAGGTCAAGGAGGGCGATCTGCTTTTTGTCATCGATCCCGGACCTTATCAGGCCGCTCTGGCTACTGCCCAGGCGGGTCTTGCCCAGGCGAAGGCGGCGCTGTTCCAGGTGCAGCAGGATGTGGCGCGCTACAAGCCGCTGTTGCCCGATAATGCCATTCCCAGGCAGGTCTACGATCAGACGGTAGCCCAGATGGAGCAGCAGAAGGCGGTGGTTGCGAGCCAGAAAGCCTCGGTCGACCGGGCGAAGCTCGATCTCGATTATACCAGGGTCCTCTCGCCGCTGAACGGACGGATCGGGCTGCAGAATGTGGAGATCGGCACGCTGGTTTCGTCGGGCCAGACCTCGCTTGCGACTGTCTCCACCCTCGATCCGGTGGCGGTCTACTTCAGCGTCTCCGAAAACGACTATCTGGGCTATATCAGGCGCAAGGCGCTCCACGAAGCCGGTCACACCGGGAGTGGTTCGGACGTGGTGGAACTGGTGCTGGCGGACGGCGCGGCCTATCCGGAAAAAGGCCGAATCGACTATATGGATCCGACCGTCAATCCGACGACGGGGACGCTGACCCTGCGCGCCATTTTTCCTAATCCTGACTATATGCTCAAGGCCGGGATGAACAGCCGGGTCCGGGTCTACTATGACGAGCTCGCAGCCGCCATTCTGGTTCCGCAGAAGGCGGTCACCGAAACCCTCGGCAAAACCTTTGTCACGGTAGTGAGTGCGGACAACAAGGCGGAGTTGCGGCCGGTGAAGCTCGGGCCCCGGATGGGCGAGCAGTGGCTGGTCGAGTCCGGGCTTGCGGACGGCGAGACAATTGTGGTCGAAGGGGTGCAGAAGGCCCGGTCCGGCATGACGGTTACCCCGGTCCCGGCGGGTCTGCCGGAAAACAGATAAGGGGCCGGTATGGCGAACTTTTTCATCAACCGGCCGATCTTTGCCATCGTCACTTCCCTTCTCCTCCTCCTGGCCGGCACGCTCGCCGGCCTGAGCCTGCCTGTCGCGCAATATCCGCAAATCACCCTGCCGACCATCCAGGTCTCGGCGCTCTATCCCGGCGCCAATGCCGGGGTGGTCGAGGAGTCGATCGCCCTGCCGATCGAGGCGCAGGTCAACGGCGTCGAGGGCATGACCTATATGACCTCCAGCTCCGCCGGCAACGGTTCGTACACCTTGAATGTCACCTTTGCGCTGGAAGTGGATCCGGATATCGCCTCGGTCCAGGTGCAGAATCGCGCCTCCCAGGCCAACGCCCAGCTGCCCTCCGATGTCCTGTCGAGCGGCGTCACCACCAAGAAGACCACGCCGGACACCTTGATGTACATCGCCCTGTTCTCGCCGCAGAATACCTATGATGATCTGTTTTTAACGAACTATGCGGCGATCAACATCGTCGAAACCATCAAACGCGTCAAAGGCGTGGGCAACGTCCAGTTGTATGGCGCGGAATTCGGCATGCGCATCTGGCTGCACCCCAATCGGATGGCGACCCTGGGCCTCACCTCGACCGATGTGTATCACGCCATTCAGGAACAGAACGTCCAGGCGCCGGCGGGCCAGGTCGGCCAGATGCCCGCGCCGGTGGAACAGCAGTTTCAGTACAGCGTGCAGGTGCGGGGCCGGTTGACCGAACCGGAGGAGTTTGCCGACATCATCGTCCGGGCCCAGGCCGACGGCAGTTTCATCAGGATCAAGGATGTGGCGAGAGTCGAACTGGGCGCCAAAGATTACAATTTTTCCTGCCGCTACAACGGCAAGCCGGCCGCCGCCTTTTCCATTAATCTCACCCCGGACAGCAGTGCCATCGAAACCTCGAAACTCATCCGGGAGCGTCTTACCGAACTTGCCCGCAGCTTCCCCCCCGATATAGAATATGCCATCGTCCATGACAACACGGTCTTCGTCAAGGCCTCACTCGAGTCGGTGGCGCACACCTTCTTCGAGGCTTTATTACTGGTTTTGGTGGTGGTTTTCCTTTTTCTCCAGAGCCTCCGGGCGACGATCATTCCCATGCTCGCGGTGCCGGTTTCCCTGGTGGGAACCTTTGCCGTTTTTGTCCTGCTTGGCTTCACCATCAATACCTTGACCATGTTCGCCATGGTGCTGGCCATCGGTATTGTCGTGGATGACGCGATCGTGGTGGTCGAGGCGGTAGAGCACCATATGGTACAGGGTCTTCCCCCACGCGAAGCGACCCTGAAGGCTATGAACGAGGTCTCCGGACCGGTGGTGGCGATCGCCCTGATTCTCGCCGCGGTCTTTGTCCCGGTCGCTTTCTTAGGCGGCATGGCCGGGGTGATGTACAAGCAGTTCGCAGTGACCGTGGCGGTTTCCACCATGCTGTCGGCCTTCGTCGCCCTGTCGCTGACGCCTGCGCTCTGCGTCATGGTCCTCCGGCCGAAAAAGAAGCACGGCGGCAGAAAGGGCTTCTTCGGCGCCTTCAACCGCGGGTTCGAGGCGCTTACCGGAGGCTACGGCTGGGGAGTGGCACTGGCGATCAGATGGCTTTTCCTCGCCCTTGCCCTGCTCGCCGTGCTCTTCCTGGCGGCGGGGGGAATCATGATGAAGGTCCCCGGCGCCTTCGTGCCCCCCGAGGACCAGGGTTACTTCCTGGGTGCGGTGATTATGCCGGATGCCTCTTCCCTGAACCGCACAATGGCAGCGAGCGGACAGCTGCAGAAAATCCTCGAGGCTCAGCCGGCCATTGACCGGACCCTGATCATCAACGGATACAACATTCTGACCAGCACCATGCAATCCGATGCGGCGCTGTTTGTCGCCGAGCTGAAACCCTGGGAGGAGCGCAAAACCCCGGCAATGCGTCTCAAGGCGACGATGCAGGGCGTTATGGCCGGAGCGGGGAAGCTGCACGAGGCACTGGTGATGGTCTTCAATCCCCCGCCCGTTCCCGGTCTCGGCTCGACCGGCGGGTTTTCCTTCAAGCTGCAGGATCGCAGCGGTAATACCACCCAGGACCTGGCCAAGATTGCCGGGGATCTGATCGCCGAGGCGAAAAAACACCCGGAGTTCAGCCAGGTCTACTCCAAATTCAACCCGAGGACCCCAGCCTACGAGCTTGAACTTGACCGCGAAAAGGCCAAGAAGCTCGGCGTGCCGATCAGCGACGTGACGCTTGCCCTGCAGACCTTCCTCGGCGGGATCAATGTCAATGATTTTTCGAGATTCGGCCGCACCTATAAGGTGACGGTCCAGGCGGCACCTGAGTTCCGCAGCGAGATCAAAAATGTCGGCATGCTCCATGTACGGAGTGCCGGGGGGGAAATGATTCCTTTGTCCACCCTCATTAAGCCGGTGTCGATCGCTTCACCGAACACGATCGAACGATATAACCTCTACCGGACGGCGGAGATCAGCGGCGAGCCTGCCGCCGGATACAGTTCCGGCGAGGCGCTCACGGCGATGGAAGAAACCGCGGCGAAGGTCCTGCCCCAGGGCTACGGCTACGAGTGGTCGGGGATCAGCCGCCAGGAAAAGGAATCCGCCGGGCAGGCCCCGGTAGTCTTCGCCCTGGCCCTGATCTTCGTCTTCCTTTTCCTCGCGGCCCTCTATGAAAGCTGGGCGGTGCCGTTCGCCGTCCTCTTCGCCGTGCCGCTCGGGGTGTTCGGGGCGATGAGCGGGCTGTGGCTGACCGGCATGACCAACAACATCTACGCCCAGATCGGCCTCATTCTGCTGATCGGCCTTGCCGCCAAGAACGCCATCCTCATCGTCGAATTCGCGCAGATGCAGCGCAAACAGGGCATCCCGGCGGCGGAGGCGGCGCTTACGGCCGGCAAGCTGCGCCTGCGGCCGATCATCATGACTTCGCTCGCTTTTCTGCTCGGGGTCATCCCGATGATTGTCAAGGGCGGCGCCGGCGGCGCGGCCCAGGCGGCGATGGGCATCACCGTATTTTCCGGCATGTTCACGGCAACCTTCTTCGCCATCTTTATGGTGCCGGTGCTCTATGTCGCGGTGGAGCGGCTGGTCGGAAGATTCAGCCGAGACGGCAAGAGGGGCGAGGAGGGCCGGGAATGAGAAACCGTGCTCCCTTCAGCATTGTGGTACTGCTTCTGACCCTGCAGAGTTGTGCCCTGGGACCCGATTATCAGCGGCCGAACCTCGACATGCCGGCGACTTTTCGAAATGGAAAACCGGGAATGTCCGCGGACTCCTTCGGCGATCTCCACTGGCAATCGGTCTATCCGGATCCGACCGTGCAGATACTCATCGAAGAGGCGCTGACAGCCGCCCCCGATCTGCTCCTGGCCGAGGCCCGGGTGCGCGAAGCCGAGGCGGCGGCCGGCGTGGTGCGGGCCGATCTTTTTCCCCAGGTTGGGCTCAGTTTCACAACCACGCCTACGGCGAGACCGCCCGGCGAGCATTTTGCCGCAACCTATACCGGCGGAGTCGGCATCAACTGGGCAATCGATCTCTGGGGGCGGCTGCGCCGGGCCGACGAGGCGGCCAGGGCGAGCCTGATGGCCGAAGAAGAAACACGGCGCGGGGTAGTGACCAGCCTCATTGCCGACGTTGCCGGGCGCTATTACCAACTGATTGCCGAACGCGATGCCTATCATGTCGCCATGCGAACGGCGGCCAATCAGCGGGATGCCCTTCACCTGATAATACGATTATCCGACGCCGGCATCTCGTCGGCTGCCGAGGTGCGCCAGCAGGAAGTGGCTCTCGCGGAGACCGAGGCTTCGCTGCCTACCCTGCGCCGGAAAATTGCCACTTCGGAAAACAGCTTGTCCATCTTGCTCGGCCGCATCCCCGGGGCTATCCCCATTGAAACGCCGTCGCCTCCTCAGCTTCCTGAGGCAATTCCGCCGGGCCTGCCGAGCCGACTGCTCGAGCGCCGCCCCGACCTCCGGGCCGCGGAGCAGCAGCTTGTCGCCGCCAACGCCAAGGTGGGCGAGGCCAAGGCTCTGTTTTTCCCGGATCTTTCACTCACCGGCTTTTTCGGCGGTGTCAGCAGCCACGCCAAAGAAGTGCTCAAGGGGGATGCGGCGACCATCACCACGCTCGGGGCCGATGTCCTTCAGCCGCTTTTTGCCGGAGGCTTGTATGTATACAATTATCACACTGCTCTGGCGAGACTCGACGAGGCGCTGCTCGAATACCGCAAAAGAGTACTGGCTGCACTCGCCGAAGTTGCTACGGCGCTCACTGATTATCTGGAGGCGGGAGAGCTGCTGGCGGTCCAGGCGCGGCGGGTTTTTTCCGCCCGGGAATCCCTCCGCCTGGCGGAACAGCGATACCGTTCGGGGGTGATAAGCTTTATCGAGGTGCTGGACGCCCAGCGCCAGCTCTTTGCCGCCGAAACCGAACAGGTGGACAGCGTGTTCGAGCGGCGGCTGGCCCTCATCCGCATCTACCTCGCCCTGGGCGGCGGCTGGGAGGAACCTGGGCCATCCGGCGGCGATCCCGCCATGGAAAAAACAAGCGCAATCTCGCCGGCCGAATGACTCGAAAAGATGCTCCCTGCAGCATCCGCCAGAGGCCCCGGATGCCCGATCTCATGAAGGGCGAAAGATCGCTGAGCGTCTCGGGCACCTCCAAAAATCGGGTGCCATTGCGCTTCACCGCCATCTCTTTTCTCCCCAGTCACAGGCGGCACCCCCCATTCCTTCCTGTGGTCCCCTGCTGCGTTTCGTTTCCGGTGACAAATATTTTCAAGGGAAATAAAAAAACCGGATGCATTTGCATCTGTATTCGAGAACACATATTATCTGAATAATGGAGATATCTTGCAGTTGCATCGGCAATTTTCTCTCGGCACATGTGAATCAATACAAATCCTACTCACTGGAGGAATTATGAAACCCACGAAGATCGCTTTGGCATTTCTGACAATGTTTTTCGTATATACCGGTGTCGCCGTCGCCGACGAATACAAGGCCACCAGCAAGGCCGGAGACTTGGAGGTGATGCTGACTATCGACAAGAACCCGCCAGTCGTCGGCAAGAACAACGCCACCATCGCCATCAAGGACCAAAGCGGCCAGCCGGTCACCGATGCCGCGGTCCGGGTGGAGTATGGGATGCCCGCCATGCCCGGCATGCCGGCGATGAACTACAAAAGCGACGCGGTGCAGGGCGGAGGGGCGTATCAGGCGCCGCTCTCCATGTCCATGGCCGGCCCCTGGTTTATCAACGCCAAGATCTTGAAGGACAAAAAGGTCTCGACCGCCAAATTCAACGTCGACGTCCAATAAACGGTCATGTCGGCGCGCAACAGGGCAGACTTGAAAATCAAGGCAAGAGGATATCTCCTCTCCATCGCCGCGGGCATCGTCGGTCTCTCGATGATGCCCGGCCTGGCGGCAGCTGCGGGCACCCTGCGCCTCGACGAACTCATCGCCGAGGCGCTCGGGAACAGCCCGGAGATCCGCATGTCCGCGGCCCGGACCGAAGCCGCCCGGCACCGGATTCCCCAGGCGGAAAGCCTCGAAGATCCCATGATCATGTTCGGCTATCAGAACGAGGGCTTCGACTCCATCACCTATTCGGAAATGCCCGATTCGCAGCTGATGTTTTCCGCCTCGCAGATGTTCCCCTATCCCGGCAAACGGGCGCTGAAAGGCGAGATGGCCAAACAGGAGGCGGCAAACCTGAAGGCTTTGACCGCCAATGCCCGGCTGACCACGGTGCGGGTGATCACCGAGCTTTTCTACGATCTTTTTTTCGCCTACAAAAATCTCGATATCATCGGCGACCGGGCCAGACTCTACGAC
>Ga0154407_1257_pt3 | contig 26535 bp, 29 predicted proteins | sample RifGroB2_FD_115911 | JGI IMG/M metagenome (GOLD analysis project Ga0154407, IMG submission 115911) | Desulfobacterales bacterium GWB2_56_26
CAAGATGTTCATGTTTTTTGTGGACAGGCCCTAAGACCTGCCAGGGTGTTTTCCATTTGCCGGTAGTTGCGGTCGAGATCGTGGTTTGTCCGGATATGCTCGCCTGCGGCGGCACCGAGCCTGCCGCGCAGGCTCCGGTCCTCAACCAGACGGCGGATGGCCTGGGTAAAACGGGCAGGGTCTGCGGCTGGGGTGAGCAGGCCGGTCTGTCCGTCGATCACCGCCTCGCCGCCGCCCCAGTCGCCGCAGGCCACCACCGGCAGATTGCAGGACTGGGCCTCCAGATAGACCATGCCCAGTGACTCCTCAAATCCTGGGAAGGCAAAGACATCGGCGGCGCTGTAGTAGCCGGCCATCTCGTCCCGGGCAATTTGCCCGACAAAATGGACCGAGCCGGGCGGCAACAGCGTGTCGGCCTTTTTCTCCAGCAGCGCCCGGCAGCTGCCGTCGCCGGCCACGATCAGGCGTAAGGGGAGACCGGCCCGCAGCAGCTCGGCACAGGATTCCATGACTCTTACGATCCCTTCGGTTTTCACCCCCGGCCGCATCATTGCCGCGGTCATGACTACTGATTCCTCCCCGATCTGCCAGAGCCGGCGCAGCTCCTGCCGCCGCCCGTCGTCAAAGGTAAAGGCCTGCGGATGGAGGCCGGGGGCGATGTAGTTGAGGCGGTCTTCCGGCAGCAGGCGCTGGAGATTGGCAAGGTCTTTTTTCTTGTTGGTAAAAACGTGGGCGGCCGAGAGCAAGGCTTTTCTATTGAGCAGAAAGCCGGGCAGTGTGAGGAGTCGTCGGCGCCGCTTGGTTGAATAAATTCCCTGAAACACTACATAGGGCAGGCCGAGCTTTTTGCTGCACCAGGGGCCGAGAAGATCCGGGGCTTTGTAGTAGCAATGGTAGCTGAGCCAGAGATCGTAAGATCTGGTCCCGCCGTCCCGGAGAACTTTCCTTCTCTCGGTTATAAGGTGCAGCAGAGTACGGGGGCGAAGAAAAATCCACCGGCACCGCAGTTTGCTGACCAGCTCGATCTCGTGCCGCTCGTGCAGAAAATTGTACAATTCGGTGCCGATGACCAGATCGCCGGATGGATGGCGATGGCCCATCGGTTTGAACGGCATGTAGTAGGCAATGTTCATAGCGCTGCTTATAACTCATTGTGATTGCGTTGCCGCGGGAAACCAAATAATGTCCTTTTTCACATGTATTGTATCTTATCCTGACGCAGAGAGGAACGATATGGAGCAAATTCCCCGACTCGACATCCTGATCTATGCCCACGACGGCAGAGGGCTCGGCCACGTCAGCCGCAGCATCGGCATCGGCCTCGCCCTGCGGCGGCTCTTTCCGGAGCTGAAGGTTCTGTTTATCTCGGGTTGCCGCCTCAGCCAGGAGTTGATCGGGGCGGCTCCGCTCGACTGGCTGAAGCTGCCGTCCTACGCCACGCGGGTTACCGACGGCAAATCCCGGGGAGTTGCCGGCAGGTCTTTGTATTCGGATGCAGAGCTCGGGGCGCTCAGGGCAAAAGAGCTGCAGCACCTCGTCCGGTTGTATCGGCCGAGGCTGGTGCTGGTCGACCACACGCCTCAGGGCAAGCATAAGGAGCTGGTCCCGGCGCTCGCCGAGAGCAGAGCCTTCGGCACCAGGTGGGTTTTAGGGGTCAGGGGGGTGGTGGGAGAAGTGCCTCAGGCGCAGTCGGATCTTGGCGTGAAACTCTTTGCCAGCCACTATCATGCCCTCCTTTGGTACGGCGACAGCGCGGTGCTCGGTTCCTCGCATCTCGAACTGCTCCGTCGCCACTACGGCATCGCTCCGGTCGAGTGCGGCTATGTGGTGCGGTTGGCCGAATTGGCCGAGTGGAATAACCATTCGGTTGCTCCAGCCGAAAACCCGGCGGGAACTATTGCCATTCCCTGGCTGGGTGAGGAAAGCCTGCGGTTTCTGCGCTGTCTTGCGGCAGCCTTGCAAAAGATCCCGGAATCGCACGGAGCCTGGCGGATTTTTGTCGACTCCGGGGCGGACGCAGATGGCCAGCGGACGATCAACGAACTCTTTCGGGGGGTACGCAATTGCCGGATCGAACCGCCCGGCGGCAATTATGTACCCAGCCTGCTCCACTCGAAAACCGCGCTCGTTTACGGCGGCTACAACAGCATCATGGACATCCTCCAGGTCCGGCTCCCCGCCCTGGTGGTCTACCGGGAAATGGCCGATGAGGAGCAACTCATTCATCTGCAGCGCATCGTCGAAGTCACGGGAGACCAGGTGACCATGGTCCCCGAAGCCCGGGTGACCGCTGATGAGCTCATGCGGGTGATGCTAAACAATCTGCACAAGGGCAAGGCGGCTCCGTATGCCATCGACACGGACGGCGCAGCCTGCACGGCGAAATATCTCTACCGCCTGCTATCCTGACTGGTGTCCTCTCAAGCCTCGTCTGTCGCATCTTGCTCGGAGTCTCCGCTACGCTCCGCTTACCTGCCCTTTTGGCTCCCTGACTTCGTTACTTCTTCGGTTACATAGCGCTGCTATGCGCCCTCAGTCGTGCCTCGCAGGAAACCAAAATTGCGGCGCAATCTCGCGACATCTGAGGCTTGACATGACACTGGTGTCGGCAGAGATCTCGTACCTTCTACTATCTGGCCAATCCGGATCGAATGATCAGTTGTTCCGGAACGCGGCATCGCTGACCTGACCGAGGAAAATCTTGGTGCAGATCAGGACGTTTCTCGGGGTGTCGCCCGCCTGAATGCGCAGCAGACCTTCGCGGATGATAATTTTTTTCAACAGTTCCCGACCGTTGGAGTGGTTGTAATAAATGTCGGAGTCGAGGACGTCCTGGATGTTGGCGGGTTCCACCTTGTCGATGATCAGCTGGACCCCGAGGTTGAAGAAGGGATCTTTGATCTGTGGGAGTTCGTTTTCCAGGGCTAAAACACCCTGCTTGGTAACCAGTTCGGAGAGTCTTTTCAGGTGCAGCACCAGCGAGACGAGAGAGGTCTGGTCTTCGAGGCTGCAGGATGCCTTTGCGGCAAGGGCAAGATCGCGTATCATAATGTGTCGTTTTCTGTTGGGTTTATTGCATCGGCGGCCGAAATGTCCGCGGGTTCGTTTTTTCTTGGCGAGATCATAGCTCAGGAAGGGGTTCGGCGTCAACGTGAGAGGACAAAATCCCTGAAAAGAACCCATCCCTGCCCGGAGCCGTAGTGTCAAAAGATATGGCCAAGGTAATGCTCGGAACGGTCTAAGGAGCCGTAACGAAATGAGGTGAAAAATGGCCTGGTTATTTCGTAACGGATCCTAAAAGGATTCACCGCTCTTCAGTGTTGGCAGTTTCGCTCTCCAGGGTGACATCCGTCGGTACCCCACTCTGGCGAACGATCGCGTGGACGAATTTCATGGTATCGAGCAGATGGGCAAGACCCAGCCGGCCGAGGAGATCCAGGCCATGAACGGCGAGATTGTCCACCTGCGAATAGATATCGCGGTGCACCTCGACCAGAATCCTGCCCGAGACGAACGCGACCTTGACCGGCTGATAGACCAGCTGGACCCTCGTACCGCTGGAGACGGTGGGAAAGAATTCGGCAATATCTTCCGGATACATCCGGATACAACCGCGGGTCACCAGCCTGCCCACCGACCAGGGAATATCGGTGCCGTGAATCCCGTACAGGGTGTTCTCAAGGCCGATCCAGTAGTCCCCTAAGGGGTTGTCCTCCCCCGGCGGGAAGGTCGTCCGTTGATATTTGGCCTGCAGTGACGGCGGGATATACCAGGTTGGATGCCTGCGTTTCACGCCGATCCGAAAGGTGCCGGTCGGAGTGGGATAGTCGGTATCGCCGATGCCGACGGGATAGGTCCGGACCGAAATCTTGCCTTTTTCCCGCAGGTAGGCGAACAGCCGCATCTCCGGGATGTTGATGACAAGACCCTCGTAAGGTCCCTTAGGCAGCAGCCATTCGCCCGGAATATCAATAATATCGCCGACCGGCGGCAGCCACGGATCGTACTGGGGATAGAGCGCCATGATTTCGTTGAAGCCGAGATCGTAGCGGCGGGCGATGTCGAGCAGCGTGTCTTGCCTGCCTATCGTATGCTGCCGGTTCTCGCCGATGTGCGCGCCGACCTCCCCGGGCTTGCGCAGCAAAGGCCAGGGTCTGGCCGGCGGCGGGGCAGGATCCTCATCGCTCACCAGGGTGAGAATCTCCGTCCCGTCGGCAGACTTTCTCCAGGTAACCCTGACGGTTTCGCCCACCACGAAATCATGCAGGCCAACCGGCTGTCCCCCTCGTTGCAGGATACTGTTCGCCACGATTTTCCCGACCAGGAAACCGCCCAGGTCGTCATCCCGCAAATCGACGGCGATCATGGGAGAAAAGGGCGATGACACCGCCAGCCTGCCGGTCCGCCGGTGCACTTCGTCGGCTGCACTTCCGCTTCCGGGCAGGGCAGAGAGAATCAATAAAAGGAGAACTACCCGGCGGGCGGCTGGCCGGATGAAGTGGATGCCCCGCATGCCATCGCCTGACGGGAAGGTGATTACTTCTTCATTTTCTTGGTGAAAATCTTTTCGACTTTCTCCGTAATTTTCGTTGCCCGGTCCGCCGCCTGCTCGGCCCGGTCGGCGGCCTGTTCCGCCCTGGCTGCGGCCGCTTCCGATCTGACCGCCGCCTGTTCCGCCCGCTGGACCGATTTTTCCATTTGCTGATTCATCATCATCGATTTATCTTCGGTCTTGGCCTTGGTCCCGCAGCCGCTCAACAGACCGAAGGCGGTGATCATTACAGCGATTACTGCAGTTTGCATTTTGTTTCGGTGATTCATTTAATATCCTCCATTGTCATTTTTATGAGCTCGGCCTCCTTGGGAAATTACGACCAGCTCCGACGAACTATAGCTGAAGAAGCGCGAGGGGGAAGGATCACAGGACGGTAAAATACTACATGTGTATGATATACCAAAGACCCTGGTTTGAGAAGAGGAAAGACGGTGGCGAGTGATATGAGTCGGGTCGAAATGAGTCTTCGCCGACCGTGATGCTAATGATAATTATTCTTGACAAGAGCGCGGGTTTTTGGCAAGCTGTTGTCATCTTGATTTCTGCACCCGAATGTCCATAGGCCGAATACCGGACTATTGCGGTGCCGGGAATCCTTGGAAAGAATCGAAAAAAGCGAGAATGCTATGGTGACGTCGCTGCCCTTGAAGGCATACAGGTTGTACCGGGACGGCTTCCGCCGGATGACGGTGGGGAGGACCCTGTGGAAAATAATCCTGATCAAACTGGTTATTCTTTTTGCGGTCCTGAAGCTGTTTTTTTTTCCGAACTTTCTGCAGAAGAATTTTTCGACCGATGTCCAGAGGTCCGACCACGTGCTGCAGCAGCTGACGGGGTCGGGAGAACATAATTACGAAGGGAGGATGAGGTAATGAACGAAATAGATCTTGGCACGGTGAATTGGGCGAGGGCGCAATTTACTTTAACCGCCATGTATCACTGGCTGTTTGTCCCGATTACCCTGGGACTGTCGTTTCTGTGCGCTTTTTTCGAATCGATTTACGTGCGGACCGGCAAGGAAGAATGGAAGAGACTGACCCGGTTCTGGATGACGCTGTTCGGCATCAACTTCTCCATCGGCATCGCCACCGGCATCATTCTCGAGTTTCAATTCGGCACCAACTGGTCCAACTACTCCTGGATGGTCGGCGACATTTTCGGCGCGCCCTTAGCCATCGAGGGCATTTTTGCCTTCTTTATCGAGGCGACCTTCTTCGCCGTGATGTTTTTTGGCTGGGAGCGGACCTCGAAAGGCTTCCACCTCTTTTCCACCTGGATGGTGGCGATCGGCTCCAATCTCTCCGCCCTGTGGATTCTCGTGGCCAACGCCTGGATGCAGAATCCGGTGGGAATGGCCTTCAATCCGGACACGGCACGATACGAGATGCAGAATATCCTGGAGGTGATCTTCTCGCCGACGGCGATGAGCAAGTTCACCCATGCGACCAGTTCCAGTTTCGTGGTCGGCGCTCTCTTTGTGATCTCCATCTCCTCTTTTTACCTGCTCCGCAAAAAGCATGTCGAAATGGCCAAGAAATCGATTATCGTCGCTTCGGTCTTCGGCCTGCTCGCCGGTCTCTTCACCGCCTTTACCGGTGATGAATCGGCCTATGACAATGCCTCCAGCCAGCCGATGAAACTGGCGGCCTACGAGGGTCTTTACGAGGGATCGAGAGGCACCAGTATCGTCGCCTTCGGTATCTTGAACAGGGGCTGGAAGGTGGACGACGGCAAGAGTCCCTTTGCCTTCGAAGTTTCCATTCCTTATGGTCTGTCGCTCTTTGCCAAGCGGGAGCTGAACGGCTTCGTTCCGGGAATGAAGGACCTGATCTACGGCAATCAGGCGGAGGGCATCATGCCGGTTGCTGAAAAGATGCAAAAAGGCAAGGCCGCCATCGCCGATCTGGCGGCCTATAAAGCGGCGGGCAAGGCCGGCGACGAGGCCGGCCGGACTGCGGCGCTTACACGGTTCAAGACGAACCAGGAGTACCTGGGTTTTGGCTATCTCAGTCGGCCGGAAGAAGTGGTGCCGCCGGTGGCAACCACCTATTATTCCTTTCACTTCATGGTCTATGTCGGTACCGCGGTCATCTTTTTGTTTGTTTTCTTCCTTATGTCGGCAGCAAAAGACAGGCTCACGGAGAATCGCTGGCTGCTGCGCGCAGGCGTTATCTCCTTCTTCCTGGTCTATCTGGCTTCGGAACTCGGCTGGGTGGTAGCCGAGGTCGGCCGCCAGCCGTGGGCGATTCAGGATATGCTGCCGGTCAAGATGGCCAGTACCAACATTGTCGCCGGCAATGTACAGACGACCTTCGTCATGTTCTTCGTGCTGTTCGCCATCCTGTTGCTGGCGGAAATCAAGATTATGCTCAAACAGATTAACATCGGACCGGAGGGTGCGTGATATGATCGGCAAACTGGATATTGTAACGCTGCAGCAGATCTGGTGGATCCTCTGCTCGGTAGTGGGTTCGCTGTTTCTCTTCCTGACCTTTGTCCAGGGGGGCCAGACTCTGCTCTGGCAGGTGGCAAAGGACGACCGGGAAAAAGCTCTCATCATCAATTCCCTTGGGCGCAAGTGGGAGTTGACTTTCACGACGCTGGTCCTCTTTGGCGGGGCGCTCTTTGCCGCCTTTCCCAAATTCTACGCTACCAGTTTCGGCGGCGCGTACTGGGTATGGATGCTGATTCTCTTCACCTTCATCGTCCAGGCGGTGAGCTACGAATTCCGTAAAAAACCGAACAACCTGCTCGGCGAGAAAACCTATGAACTGTTTCTCCTGATCAACGGCTCGGTCGGCATTCTTCTGATCGGCGCGGCGGTCGGCACCTTCTTCACCGGCTCGAATTTTACCTTGAACGAGTACAATCAGGTGACCTGGACCAACTCCCTGCGGGGAGTCGAGGCGGCATTTTCCCTGTTCAACCTTTCTTTGGGACTCTTTCTGGTCCTGAATGCCCGGGTGCTGGGGGCCATGTATCTGGTGAACAATATCAGCTTCAAAGGCGCCAAGGAACTGGAGGTACGGATCAGGAAGTCCTGTTTGACCAGCTTTCTCCTGTCCCTGCCTTTTCTGCTCTACGTCATCGTGATGCTGGTCATGATGGATGGTTTTGCTACCGATCAGAACGGCGCGGTCGCCATAGTCGCCCATAAGTATCTGAACAATCTGCTGGCCATGCCCCTTGTCGATGTCTTGTTGCTGGCGGGTCTCTTCCTGGTCATCCTCGGAGTGACCCGGACAGGTCTTTCCAACGCCACCACCGGCATCTGGTTCGGCGGCCTGGGGACCGTGCTGGTAGGTCTTGCCATATTCTGCCTGGCCGGTTTCAACAACACGCCCTTTTATCCGTCGAAGGTCGATCTGCAGTCGAGTCTTACCATCTACAACGCCTCGTCGAGCCATTACACGCTGACCGCCATGACCTATGTGGCGCTGTTCATTCCCGGCGTTCTTGCCTACGTTGCGTACGTGTGGCGACAGATGGACAGCAGGAAAATCGACGCGCAGGACCTGGCCGACAAGAAGGCGTATTAATTCATATCAGGTATCAGCTTTCTGCGCTCACCGCTCAGCTGTTTCCTGGTGAAAGCTGACTGCTGAAAGCTTACCATTTCAGAAAGGAGAAATATATGACCGCAGTATTGCTCATAGGCTGGATCGTCCTCATTGCCGTATCCTATAAGGCGGCAGTGGCTATGCTGATAAAAACCGACAATCTGTAACTTCGGCAACAGCTTTTCTCATCAGTTCTTCCTCTTGCCTCCGGGCGAGGCGGACACCTCCTCACGCCCTCTTCACCGCAGCGCAGCCCGCTTCCTGGCTGGGCTGCGGTGTCTTCGCGACCAGTGCTTGTCATTTTGTCGTTTTTCCGTACAATAGACAACTGTAATCCGTCATTGCCGTAGCGACTCCACCGGCAACGGCGCCATCATTTTTTACATTGCATTGAAAGGAGAATCCAATGGTCCGAATCGCCATGATTTGTGTTGGCATCGTGGTCTTTTTGTCCGGGTGTGCCGTACAGGAATTCGGCAGCAACCTGAAATACAACATCCAGGGCGAGTATTATCTGCAGGAAAAGAAATATTCCGGAGGGCGGCAGGCTTTCCAGGAGGCGCTGCAGAAGGATCCCGCCAATGCCCAGGCGCTTTATTATTACGGGCGCTTTCTGCTGGCCGAGGGCGAAGCGAAGACAGCCCTGCCCTATCTTGAAAAAGCCGTCACCTACAATCCGGGCGACAGCAACTATCACTTCTGGCTGGGTACGGCCTACGGCGAAAACAATCTGTCGAAAAAGGAACGGGCGAGTTACCAGGCAGCCCTGCGGCTGGACCCGCAGCATGGGCTGGCCTTGACCGCTCTCGGCAACAACCTGCTGCAGGCCGGCGAACTCGATAAGAGTTACAACCTCTACCAAAGGGCCCTGAAGATTTGGCCGGATAATCCCCAGGCCCTGTACAATCGCGCAGTCATCCTGCGGAAGTTGAACAGGGAACCGGAAGAAAAGCTGGCCTGGCGGCTGTATCTCGATTCCTATCCGGCAGGCAGGTTTGCCAGTATAGCCACCGATCGCCTGAACAGCCTCGGCGATTCGTCCTATCGTAATTATCAACTGGGGGCAAGAACGGTGACGCTCTCGGAAATTCATTTTGTGCCGCTCTCCGCCGAATTGTCTGCCGTCTCCCATCCGTCCCTTGACCTCCTCGGCGCTGCGGTTGCCAACATGAAAAAAGGCAAACTGCACGTTATCGTCTATCAGCAGAACAACAGCCGGCTCGCGAAAAAGAAGGCCATCGCCATCCGCCGCCATCTGGAGAAGCGGTTCCCTCAGTTGCGAGACCAGAAACGGATCAGGATCAGTTGGTTTGAGGTTCCGGAAGAGCGAACGGTGCTGGGGAAAAAGCTGGTTCTGAACGAGTCCGTCCAGTTCTTTCTTGCCGATCCGGGCAAGGGGAAGATTGCCGGCACGGGGGAGTTGAAGATCGTCGAGCCGGCGGGGAAGGTGAAGATTGCCGACGCGGGCAAGGGGAAGACGGGAAAAAAACCGGTCCCGCAAAAAAAGAGCGTAAAAAAGTGACCCTTTCCGCCGGCAGACGTATATCAGAATACAAAGCGTGTGTCTTACATTCCAGGCGTCTCTTCCCAAATACAACACGGGCATGACGTCAACGTCCCGTAATTCGGGAAGAATCCAAGAGAGAAAATACCCTGCGCAAATGAACCTTTCAGATGAAGATATTGTCGAGGGGGTCTTAACCGGGGGAAAGGAACTGTTTGCGGTGCTGGTGGAGCGTTACCAGCGCCCGGTGTATAACCTGATGCTCAGGTATGCCTGCAATGCGGAAGAAGCGGCGGATCTCACCCAGGAAGTGTTCATCCGGTCCTTTGATCGCTTGAAATCCTTCCGGGCCGGTTACAGCTTCTTTTCCTGGTTGTATGGCCTGGCGGTCAATCATGCCAACGACTGGAGCCGCGGTCGGACGAGACGGCGGGTGGGGCTGGATGCCTATGGCGAACACGTCAGGCAGGAATTCTCGGCGGATCGGCAGTCCACCATGGAACTGCGGGAGACGGGCCGGATTATCGATCAGGCCCTCGCCCGACTGTCGGACGACACCCGGGAATTGCTGATCTTCCGCTACCGCCATGAACGATCGATCCGGGAAGCGGCGATGGTGTTTAATCTTTCGGAAAGTGCCGTGAAAATGAGGATCAAGCGTGGCCTCGATGATCTGCAGGAAGAATTGCAGGGGATGGGATTTTATGAAAGCCAAGCAATTTGACAGAGAGGAACTGGAACAGCTTCTGGCCCGGACCGAGGAACGGGAGGCGCCGCCGTGGCTGCTGCCGAGGATTATGGCCGAGATCGAGGAGCGGCAGCCGTCGCTGGTCGAACGGCTGCGGCGCTGGTGGTTTCGGCCGCAGGCCATCAGCTTTTCCCCGGCCCGGCTGCTCCTGACTGTGGCGGTTTCCCTCTGCGTGTTCTGGCTGGGGACCATCGTCGGGCAGATGCGTCAGCCGGGCGCAGGACAAGGGCCGGTTCTGGCCGATAACGGCGAAGCCAATTTCCTGATCGGCAGAGGATTGCTGGCGGCCGGCCGGGTGGACCAGGCCCTGCCCTTCCTGCGACAGGCGGTGCAGCAGGAGCCGGCGACCCCCGAGTTCGCTCACTGGCAGGGCGTCGCCTACGGGGCGTTGGGAGAAATCGAGCAGGAAAGGGCGAGCTACATTTCTACCGTGCAGGAGGAGCCGAACTATCTGCCTTCTCTGCTCAATCTCGGTCACAACTATCTGGAATCAGGTCAGTATCAACAGGCCCTGGCCCAGTACGACAAGGTACTCCAGGCTGATCCCGAACAGCCGAGCGCCTTGTACAACCGAGCCCTTGCCTATCAGATGCTGGACGATTCCGGCCGGGCGGAACAGGCCTTCCTCAGCTTTCTTGACCGGCACCGGACGGGGAAGTGGGCCTTTCGAGCACTCGGACATCTGCATCGGCTGGGCAATTTCACTTTTCGCAGCTACCGGCTCGGCACCGTTCAGCTGGTCTTGAATGTGAATGCACTGCTGGCACCCGATTCGGTCGGACGGCGGCAGGAGCTGCAGTATCTGGCAGAAGCCCTGTCCCGAACGCCGGGCAGCGAACTGCATCTGGTCGCCTACCATCAGGGTGACCGGCAGGCGGCAAAGGCGGCGGTCAATGGACTGCAGGAGCAGCTGACACGTATTCTGGGTAAGGAGCACGCCGTCCCTGTCAGGGGCAGCTGGTTCGATGTGTCGGAAACCTTCAGCGATGCCAACGGTGTGGACCGGCAATCGGCAACTGGCCTGCTCATCTTCACCAGATCGAAGCAACAGAGTAACCGGAGACATTCCATATGAAAAAAGTACAGGGAGGAATAACAATGCGGCTTAAGTCGGTTCTTTTCATTTTCTGCTTAATCGCGCTTCTGGCCATCTTTCCGATGGGCAGGTCCATAGCTGCTACGACAGACGGCACCGAGACGGGAACATCGACCGAGGGCGATACCGGCGACACGGGCGACACGGGCGACACGGGCGACACGGGCGACACGGGCGATACGGGCGATACCGGGGATACAGGTGACACCGGAGATACCGGAGATACGGGTGATACGGGTGATACCGGCGATACCGGTGACACAGGTGAAACCGGCGATACCGGGACCGACACGGGAGAAAGCTACTTTTCAAATCCCGCCCAGGCGGCTCATGCTGCGAACCTGGCAGAGAAAGCTGTTGGCGAAACACAGGCAGTACAGGATGCGCTGGCCGATGTGGATGCGGCCAAGGATGCTTTAGCCGGTGCCAAGACCGATGCAGAAAAGGCGCTGGCGGAGGCGGATCTTGCCGCGGCAGAAGCCGCCTACCAGGATGCGCTCTCATCGGCGACCGGCGTCACCACCAGTGAAATCGCCGGCATGCGGTCGGCAGGCATGGGCTGGGGCGAGATCGCTCACGAACTCGGGGTGCCCCCTGGGGCGCTTGGCCTGGGTCACAGCAAAAAAGACAAGAAAGGCATCACCAGCGAGGAGATGACGACCCAGACCGTAACCACCGCAGAGCTGGCAGAAGCGACGGCCCGGGACACCAAAACGGGGAACGCCAAGGGACATGGCATAGGCCTGCACGCGAGTGTGGACCTGGATGGGACATCCGTAGCCGGAACCTCGAAAAGCAAAGATAAAGGCAAGAGTGCAGATGTCGCCGGGGCAACCGGTTTAAGCGGCGGTAAAGGAAACTCTTCCGGCGGCAGCCAAGGCGGTGGTTCCGGCAGCTCAAGCGGTGGCGGCAAAGGCGGCAGTAAGGGCGACAGCAGCGGCATCGGCAACAGTAGCAGTGGCAGCAGCAGTGGCAGTAACAGCGGCAGCAGCAGTGGCAGCAACAGCAGCAGTGGCAGCAACAGCGGCGGCGGTGGCAGCAACAGCGGCAACAGTGGCGGCAACAGTGGCGGCAACAGTGGTGGCAACAGTGGCGGCAACAGTGGCGGTAACAGTGGTGGCCAGGGCGGCGGCAACAGCGGCGGCGGTGGTCAAGGTGGCGGCCAGGGCGGAGGTAACGCTGGTGGCAACGGCGGTGGGGGAGGCCCGAAATAGCAGATGAAATCAGCCGGTTCCTGTGCCTTACAGGAACCGGCCGACCGCTGCCCAGATCAACTGCAGTGACAATAAAGCATAGATGCCGGCGACGACATCATCCATCATGATCCCCACCCCGCCGTGAATCCGTCGATCGAACCAACAAACCGGAAAAGGCTTGGCGATATCGAATATCCGGAAAAAAATGAAGCCGATAAGCCAGGCCAGAGGATGGTCGGGCGCGGCGGTGAGGGTGATGAACATGCCTAAGAACTCGTCGATGACGATACAGCCGGCATCCGGGCAGTCGACAATCTTCTCGGCCGAGCCGGCAACAAAAAAACCCAGGACAAACACCGCACCGAGCAGGAGCAGATAGCTCGGCAGCGGCAGATTCTTCATGAACAGCCAGGGCAAGAAGGCGGCGACCGATCCCCAAGTCCCCGGCGCCCTGGCCATTTTGCCGACATAGAAGCCGGTGGCAAGCGCGATAATAATCCGGCTCATGAGTTGTTCCCGCGGCACCGCACTTCATGGTAAACTTCCGGAAGCGTTACCTGGTGGCGGAGGGCGATTTCCCGGCAGGCCTCATATTCCGGGTAGATCACCGTCCCGGCCGGGGTCTGCACCTTTTTCGCGGCTATTTCTCCCCATCTCGTGGTGACCGTTATCTTTTCCCGGGGCAGGGTCCGTCGACTCTCCCGCCGGAAGCGCAGACCGATGGCGGTCGTTTCGGTGAGGATGGTCTCCTTCAACGGGTGGGCGAAAGCGGACGGACAGATCACCTGCAGGGAAAAACCCGGCCGGCCCTTTTTCATCAGAACGGAAGCAAGCGTCACATCGAGCGCCCCTCGCGCAAAGAGGAGATCGCAGAGATGGGGGAAGGCTTCCGGACTCCAGTCGTCGATATTGGTCTCGATGACCTCCACGACCTGACTTTCGCCGGCCTCGCAGTCTTCGCCGATGATCAGCCGCAAAAGATTCGGCTGATGGTTGGCAAGCGTCCGGCTGCCCGCACCGTAGCCGGTGGCCCGGACGGTCATCGGCGGCATGGTGCCGAAGCCGTCGGCAAGAGTCGCGATCAGCGCCGCGCCGGTGGGTGTGACGAGTTCTTCCCGCAGATCGACGCCATAGGTTGGTATCCCTTGCAGCAGTTCGCAGACGGCCGGCGCCGGCAGCGGCAGGAGGCCGTGGGCACATTGCACGAAGCCGTGGCTGAGCGGCAAGGGTGATGCGATCAGCCGGTCGATGCCCAGGTGCTGCAGGCCAATCACTGCACCGACCACGTCAACAATGGTATCCAGCGCCCCCACCTCATGAAAATGCACCTGGTCTTCGGCGATGCCATGGACTTTCGCTTCTGCTCTGGCGAGCGTTCGGAAGACGGCTGATGCCCGTGCGACAACCTGTTCATCGAGGGAACTGCTTTCGAGCAGGTGCAGAATAGCCGGCAGGGTCCGGAGATCCTGACGCCGGTCGCTGTTTATTTCCACCTTTATGCAACCGATGCCCTGGAGCGTCCTCGCCTCGACCGTGAAAACCAGGCCGGGAAGGTGCAGCTTGCCAAGTTCGTCGGTGAGGACTCGGGCGTCCAGTCCGGCATGGAGCAGGGCGCCGAGCAGCATATCGCCGCTGATCCCGGAAAAGCAATCGGCAAAGGCAATGCGCCTGTCTGGGAGAGGTGTCGTCATGTGTTCGTATTCAAAAAGATTATCGGCCGAGGTAGGTTCCGGCTGCGAGCGGATGCCCGCAGAGGAAGGCCTCGACGGGCATGCGCTTGCCGCCTTCCGGCTGGATCTCCCGGATCAGCAGCGCATTTTTGCCGCAGGCGACGAGGATGCCCTGCCGGTCGGCCCGGAGCATTGTGCCAGGCGGGGCGTTTACGTCCATCTCCACCACCTGAGGGCGGAACAACCGCAGGCGGGTGGTGTCGAGAAAGCAGTAGGCGGACGGCCAGGGATCCATCCCCCTGATAAGGCAGTCGACCTCCTTCGCGTCTCTGGTCCAGTCGACGAGACCGTCGTCCTTTTTCAGCATCGGCGCGGCCGTCGCCTGGTAGTGATCCTGGGGAACGGGAATGAGACTGCCTTCCTTTATGCCCTTGATCCCCTTCAACACTGTTTCCCCGCCGAGGACAGCGAGTTTTTCAAAGAGGCTGCCGGCGGTCTCTTCCGGTTTCATGGGGATTTTCGCCTTGAGCAGCACGTCGCCGGTGTCCATGCCGGCGTCCATCTGCAGGATGCTGATGCCGGTCTCGGGCTCCCCGTTGATCACCGACCACTGGATCGGTGCGGCGCCCCGGTATTTCGGCAGGAGCGAACCGTGGACGTTGATTGCGCCCAGCGGGGCTAAATCGAGGAGCGGCTGGGGCAGGATACGGCCGTAGGCGGCAACCACCATCAGGTCCGGGCGGTAGCTGAGCAGGCCGTTGCGGAATTCCTCGGTTTTGATCTTGACCGGTTGCAGTACCGGAATGTCCATTGATTCGGCCAGCACCTTGACCGGCGGCGGCATGACTTTCTTGCCCCGTCCTTTGGCCTTGTCCGGCTGGGTGACCACCGCGACGACCTGGTCCGGGCCGGCCAGCAGCGACTTCAGGATTGTTGCGGCAAAATCGGGCGTTCCCATGAAGATGAGGCGAAGCGGTGCGGTCGTCATAGAAGACTCCTATTTTTCAGCCAGCCATTTTTTGACTTTCTTCTTGTACAGCGTCCTTTTCAAGGGGCTGAGATGATCGAGGAAGAGGATGCCGTTCAGGTGATCTATTTCATGCTGGAGAACCACGGCAAAACGATTTTCGGTGGTCAGTTCCTGCGGCTGTCCCTGCAGGTCCTGGAAGGAAACGGTGATCTTCTTGAAACGTTCGACGGTTGCGGTGAGTTCGGGGATGCTCAGGCAGCCCTCCTCGTCGAGCTGGGTACCCTCGTGGGCGATAATCTCCGGATTGACGAGGGGCATGACCTGTCGTTCGCCTTCTTGCCGGTCACCTTCATTTCTGGCAGTGATATCGACCACGATCAGCTTGATCGATTGACCGATCTGCGGGGCGGCAAGGCCGACGCCCGGGGCATCGTACATGGTTTCCGCCATATCTTCCACCAGCCTCGCGAGATTCTCGTCGAAGGCGGTTATTTTTTCCGTTGTTTTGCGTAAAACCGGATCAGGGTATTGGAATATTTTCTGAATACTCATTGTAAATGTAATTATCGATAAAAACGAAAAAATGACGTGCCTGGCATGAGGCAACACTTTGGACAATGTACCATAGCGGCGGTTTTTTGGCTACGGTTAGAAGAGTAAGCATATTTCGCGGAAAAGTAATGATTCTCCGGCAATAATCGTGAGGAAGGCTCTATTCGGGGCGGTGCTGCCTGAAGTGCGGGTGAGGAGTGGCGGGAGGCGGTTCTCCGTGTGATGAAGATAGTGTAAAAAAAGACTTGTGCAGGTCGATGTTTCCACATATTTTCAACCGACACCGCGTAACCGTTCACCAGCACCCCATTTTCGTCCGATCAGGCCCCCTCACATAGCCAACTATAGCTCGGAGGCCTGCTTGAACGAACCTGGAGCACTGGATAAACGGTTACAGATCCGGGTTATGCAGTCTTTTGATGTGTACCGGTGAACGATCACGACACCGCAAGGAAACCAGGAATCTTTGAATTTTCAATCCCTTTACGCCATGGATCCAGCTATGAATGTTCTCTTTCCCATCGTCGGCTATCTGTTCGGAGCCGTCCCCTTCGGCCTGGTTGTCGGCAGGATGGCCGGCATCGATATTCGCAACGAGGGGAGCCGCAACATCGGCGCCACCAATGTCGGCAGGGTGCTCGGCAAGAAGCTCGGCTTCGTCACCCTGGTCTGCGACTGCTTAAAGGGGCTCTTGCCCATGGCCCTGGCGGCGTATCTTCTGCCCGAGAGCCAGGATCGGGACCTGACGGTCGCTCTCACCGGTCTTTGCGCCGTCATCGGTCACATGTTTCCCGTTTACCTGAAATTTCGCGGCGGCAAGGGCGTGGCCACGAGTCTTGGGGTCTTTCTCTTTCTTTCGCCGCTGGCCATTGCCATCAGCCTGACCGTCTTTGTGGCCTCCGTCGCAATCTCCGGCTTTGTTTCCGTCGGTTCGCTGTTGACCTCAGCCCTCATGCCGCTGTGGCTCTATCTGCTGGGGGCGTCCAAGACCAGCATCGTGGTGGCGGCTGCGGTGGGCCTGCTTATCTGGATCAAACACCATGAGAACATCGACCGGCTGTGCCACGGCCGGGAGAAGACCTGGAAAAAGGCCAAGACCGAGTAGCCGATTCTCACCAGCCGAGGTTGCCGTGGATGCGTAGGTGCGAAATAATTTTCGCCCTGAGGTCCGAACAGAGCCGGATTACCCGCACCGTCATCAGGCGACCGCCACCTTTTCCGCCAGCTCGGCCAACAGTTGTTCCGCCTCTTCCCTGGTCTTGGTATATTTTGGCTTGTAGCTCGTTTCGCTGGAGAGTTTGGCGATCTGGCGAAAAATGATGCTGGCCTGGCCGACAACCCGAACGACCGGGCCGACCTGTTTTTCCGCCAGATATTTGGTGATCTTGCGGAAGGTGCCGATGGCTGCGAGATGACCCAGGTTCGCCTCGGTCAGATCGGTGATGACGGCGAAACCGGGCTCGAGGTCGGAGGTGCAGAAACGGATATCGGTGTAGAGCCGTTCCGCCTCCTTCTTGGAGATGGCACCGCGCAGGGTGATATCCAGCCTGTTCCGTTTGATATTCGCCGAGACGGTGGATGTACGGATCTCCCTCTCCATCTTTCGCTCCGAAAAATTAAGCTTTTTGTGGGTAGTAGGTGATGGCCGAAAGCACGGCCCCCTCAGGATCGGCAAAGACGCAGAACCGGCCGACATTGGGGATATCGGTCGGCGGCACGAGTATTTTCCCGCCCAGTTCTTCGATCTTCGCGGCGGTGGCATCGATGTTATCGACCGTGACATAGGCTCCCCAGACCGGCGCCTTGTAAGGGCAATCCGCCGGCGTCCGCATGAGTCCGCCCACCTCGTCGCCGCCCACCTTGATCATGGTGTAAGGCCCGGCGGGGTCTTCGCCAAAGGCGCTGTATTGCCAGCCGAAGATGACCTGGTAAAATTCCTTCGCGCCCTGCACATCGTTCGTCATCAGTTCGAACCAGCTGATCGCACCATGCTGCATCAATTTCTTATCCATTTTTCGCCTCCATATCGTCTGTGGATGATCAGGGAGGGAGTCTTCCCCCACCTTGCTGCGGGGCGGAAAACCTTTCCGATCTCAGAGGATATGAAGTCGATTATATCGTATCGGAATGCGGTTAATCCAGGCCCGCTCGATAAAAAACTGCTCATGGCAGTACAATAAGTCCAGGAGTGTTCAAGTAAAGTTCGGTTTTGATCTGAGAACTATTAGGTATATACTTATCTTCGGATTGGTTATGGATTTTTTCCAAGCCGGACACTGCGTGCCTTTCTCGGTGAATTGTTTCGAGTCGGAAGCCGATAGGCGGCAGGAACTCCTGGATCATTCAGGGAGTTATTATTTTCACCATCGAAAGGGGATCGTATGACTGAAACAAAAGAACCGGTATCCGCCAAAAAGCGCTTCGGCTGGCGGTTGCCGGTGTTGCCGAAACTCCCGCTCCGGCCGCTGCTCGTGGCCGGCGCCACGGTCATGGCCTTCGTCTTCATCTGGTTTTTCTGCCGGATCGAACCCGGACCCGGCGAGATTGCCGTCCTGATCAAGAAGACCGGCGAGAATCTTCCCGAGGGGCAGGTGATCGCCCGGGAAGGGCAGAAGGGCATCCAGCCGGAAGTGCTCTCCGAAGGCCGCTACTTCAAGAATCCCTATATCTGGGGCTGGAAAATCCATCGCATTCTGGATGTTCCCGCCGGCAAGCTCGGGGTGATGACCCGCCTCTACGGCGAGGAGCTGCCCCCCGGCAAGATCATCGCCCTGGACAACCAGCGCGGCATCATGCAGGAGATTCTTCGCCCCGGCAAGTACCGGATCAACCCCTACGCCTACCACGTCGCCCTGTTTGATGCCACCCACATCACCCCCGGCAGCGTCGGGGTGGTGACCATGCTCACCGGCCGCGATGTGCTGGTCGACGAACTAACGCCTACGGAACGCAACACCTTTATGATCCAGGAAGGGCTGAAGGGGGTGTCGAGCAGGCTGCTCGAACCGGGCACCCACTATCTCAACCCCTACATGTATAATATCGTCGAGGTGAATATCCAGAGCCAGCGGTTCGAGATGTCAGGCCAGGACGTCATCAACTTCCTCACCGTGGACGGCTTTGCCGTGACCGTGGAGGGCACCATAGAATTCAGCATCGAACGGGAGGAGGCTGCCTTTCTCACCCACCGCATCGGCGATATGGACGACATCATCAAGAAGCTGATCCTGCCGCGGGCCCGCGGCTTCAGCCGGATCGAAGGGAGCAAGCACCCTGCGGTCAATTTCATCGTCGGCGAGACCCGTCAGAAATTCCAGAGTGATCTGGAAAGCCACCTGCGGGCCAGGTCGAAGGGTTGGGGGATCGACATCAAATCGGTTCTGGTGCGCAAGATCATCGTGCCGGACGAGATCGCCAGCATCAACCGCGATCGCGAGCTGGCGGTGCAGGATGCCGCCAAGTACGAGCAGCAGATCGTCCAGGCCAAATCCAAGGCGGAGCTGACCAAGCAGGAGATGCTGGCCATTCAGAGCAAGGAGAAGGTCGAGGCCGACACTAAACGCATCCGGGCGGTGATCGATGCCGAGCAGAATCAGGCCGTCCGGCTCATCGCCGCGCAAAAGGAGCTGGGAGTGGCGAAGCTCGAATATGAGGCGGCGCTTTTTCAGGCCGAGGCCATTCTGCTTACCGCGGGCGGTGAGAAAGACGCCATCAAGGCGAAGAACGAAGCGGAGGCGGCCGTCTTAAAGAATCGCGTAACTTCCTTCGGCAGCGGCGAAAACTTTGCCCGCTACACCCTCTACGAAAAGCTCGGGCCGCAGGTGCTGTCGGTGCTGAGCGGCGACTCCGCCGAAGGCCTGGGCGGCATCTTCGGCTCGTTTGTTCCGGCGCCTGCTGCCGCGGGCAAAGGAGGTGGAAGATGAAAATTTTCATGCGTATCCTGGCTCTTCTTGCCATCGGCGTTTTCGCGCAATTCGTCTGGCTGTGGGGCTTCTGCCGCTTTTACGTCGGGCCCAACCAGATGGCCATTGTCACCGCTAAAAGCGGCGAGTCGCTTGAACCGGGGCAGATCCTCGCCCGGGCCGGCCAGAAGGGCATCCGGGAGGAAACCCTGGGCGAAGGACGCCATTTCCTCAACCCGCTGTTCCATGAGTGGGAGATTGTGAGCGTCACCATCGTCGATCCGGGCAAGGTGGCCGTCGTCACCTCCAAGATCGGCGGCAAGCTCGCCGAGGGGGAGTTCATCGCCGAGCGCGGCGAGAAGGGGATCTGGCGCGGGGTCCTCGGTCCCGGCAAGTATCGCATGAACCCGTATGGCTACAACATCGAGATCGTCGATGCCATCTCGATTCCGATCGGTTATGCCGGGGTTATCACCTCGCTCTCCGGCGAGCAGGCCGAAAACGGCCAGTTTGCGGCGGAAAAGCAGAAGGGCGTCCGCCGCGACGTGCTGCAGCCGGGACTCTATTACGTCAACCCGAAGGAATACAAGGTCGACGTGCTGGAGATCGGCATCAACCAGGTCTCGCTGCTCGGGCGTAGCGGCGGCAAGGTGGTGACCAAGGCCCGGCAGCTCGGCACCAACGAGGCCCTGAACGTCCTGCAGTCCGCCGTCCTCGAAAAGCAGGAAGCGAAACGGCAGGACTATATGAGTAAGCGTTCCTCTTCCGCCGTCCAGGACCAGAAGTTCAAAACCGGCACCCGGGCCGACTTCGAGGCCGGCAGGGCGCCCGCGGCAATGGCTCCGGCGCCCCTGGAAGAAGGGGCGATGAATTTGACCGAACTGGTCAGCTTCCCGTCGCGGGACGGCTTTCAGATCAGCCTCGACATGACGGTGGAGTTCGAACTCTCGCCCGATGCCATTGCCGGCATCTTCCGGCGCTACGGCGACCTGCCGGCCGTGGTCGACAAGATCATCATGCCGCAGATTACCTCGATCTCGCGTAACAAGGGCTCCGAATACCGGGCCAAGGATTTCATCGTCGGCGAGGGCCGCGAGAAATTCCAGAGCGACCTTACCGTGTCGCTGGAGCAGACGCTCGGCGCCAAGGGGATCAAGGTCTACAACGCCCTCATCCGCCACGTCGAAGTACCCGATGAGATCCGCGACCCGATCCAGCAGGCGAGCATCGCCATCGAGCAGGACCTCACCAACAAGGAGCGGCAGAATACCGCACGCAAGCAGGCCGAACTGAACACCGAGCTGTCGCTGATCAAGCAGCGCGGTGAACAGGTGCTGCAGGAAACGGAAAAGATCAAAGCCGAAATTGCCGCCGATCTCGGCAAGCAGGTGGCTGAAATTCAGGCGGAAACCCTGAAAAAGGAGGCGGAGGTCCGAAAACTCACCGCCGCCATTGCCGCGGATCGGGTCCGGGTGCTCGGCGAGGCCGAGGCTGCCGCCTTGCAAAAGGTGGACGGTGAAAGAGCGAACGGCCTGCACTTGAAGACGGCAGTCTTCAACGATCCGGTGGCCTATGCGCAGTGGCGGTTCGCCGATACCCTCAATCCGGCGATGAAGCTGAATATTATTCACGCTGGCGACGGCACTCTCTGGACCGATCTGGAGAAGACCGGCTTTGCCGAGTTGGGCGGAGCGAAACAGCTGCAGAAAAAATAACGGGCACCCATCTCTTGCCTGGCAAGGATCGGCATCAAGATCGATCTTTGCCAGGCATCTCTCATTTGCCTGCGGGGCAGTCAACAGAGCAGTTCAAAATTTCGAATGATGTTTCATGCCGGGGGGTGACGCGCACCAGCAAAAGATATTGCAAAATACCGCCCGAACGTATAGCCTATCATAAAATAGATTTTCGAAAAGCTTACATAAAGGAGGACAAAGATGCCAGAATTTGCCAACCCATTCGCAGGATTTGCTGCCGACCGCAAGGTGACGCATGCGGAACTGGTTCGGGCAATCCGTTTCATGATCGCGGCCGAATACGAGGCAGTCCAGCTCTACATGCAACTGGCGGAGTCGACCGACAACCGGCTGGCTCAGGAGGTTCTGACGGATATCGCCGACGAGGAGGTCGTCCACGCCGGCGAATTCCTCAAGCTGCTGGAGGAACTCGAACCGACTGAAACAGCGCTGTATGCCGAGGGAGAGGCCGAGGTTGTCGAGATCATGGCAAAGATCGCCGCAGGCGCACCGGAGGGGACCGCTTCGGAGAGACGCCCGGTAGCCGGAGTGGAAGCGTCTGTGGTCGAGGGTGAAGTCGAGGCGCAGGAGGAGACGGCGACAGGGTTGACAGTAGAATCGGAGTCGGGGCAGGAAACGGAATATGAGCCGGTACCGCAGACGGTGGGGAGTCTTCTCGGTAAAAAATTTTAGCTCAAGGAGGGATCATGGACATATTGGACAGAAAGTCGGCCCCTTTGACCGGGGAAGAATGGAGCCGTGTCGACGAGGCGGTGGTGAAGACGGCCAGCAACATGCTGGTCGGGAGGAAGATGATAGAAGTACTCGGCCCTTTAGGCCCCGGCGTCTATTCGCTCCCCTATGCAATCTTCAGCGGCCACAACCCCGCCGGCATTGATATGACCGGCGACCGTAGCGACCTGACCGTCGAAGCGGACCGTCGACAAACCGTCAACCTGCCGATACTCTTCAAGGATTTTAAGTTCTTCTGGCGTGATGTCGAGGCGGATCGTCATCTCGGGATACCGCTCGATGTGAGTATCGCCGCCGTCGCCGCCGCCGATGTCGCCCTGCAGGAGGACGATCTTATCTTCAACGGCAGTGAGCAACTCGCGGTCGAGGGACTGCTCAACGCCGACGGTCGCCTGACCGTCAGCATGGGAGATTGGCAACAGGGCGGAGGCCCCCTGGCCGATGCCGTGCAGGCGGTCAATGCCCTTACTTCGGCCGGGCACTACGGGCCCTACGTGATGGCCGTCAGTCCCTATCTGTACGGGCAGACCGTGCGGGTCTACGGCAACACCGGGATGCTTGAACTCGATCAGGTCAAGGCCCTGCTGCGGGGCAACGTCTACCCCAGCGCCGCCGTAAAGAACAAAAAAGCGGTGGTTATCGCCACCGGCATCCAGAACCTCAACCTGGCCGTGGGCCAGGATCTGGTCACGTCGTACACGGCGGCGGAGAACATGAACCATATCTTCCGGGTCTTCGAGACCCTTGCCCTCCTCATCCGCCGGGCCGACGCCATCTGCACCATCGAATAATCCATCCACATATCCCCGGAGAAGAGCTTTCCCGTCGGGGGCAGGCTCTTCTTCTTGCACGTACCCCCATCGCCAGTTATTAAGCCACCTAAGTAGGTCAGGCTATTTCCGCTGCTAATCGGAGTTCGACAAAAAAACATCGGCCCATTGACAATATATAAATAAGGTAAAAAAGTGTCAGGATCAATTTTTTGTGCAAACTTATGACCAGTTTTTGTTTCTCTCGTTACAGGTAATTGCATACCTGCAAAATTCCGGTATCAATGCCATCGTACTCATGGCACCTGATAATTACCAGTAGGACGGCAAATTATGTCGTGAGGATCAATCAAAGGAGGAAATATTATGAAAGCATTTTTCGACGAATTAAAAAAAGATCATAAAGAGGTAAAGGATATTCTGGAAAAAATGAAGTCCGGTTCACAGTCAGCCGAAAAAACCCGAGAAAAGTTGTTTACCAAGCTCAAGGAAGAATTGGTGCCGCATATGAAGGCGGAAGATGCGACCTTTTATCAGGCGCTGCTTAAAACAAAAAATGGCCGGCAACATGCCATGGAAGCGAAAGAGGAGCACGATCTGACAACTTTGGTATGCAGGCAACTGGAGGAAATTCCGGCAAAAGAAGAGGTATGGGGTGCAAAGTTAAAGGTCTTGAAAGATCTGGTAGAGCATCATATCGAGGAAGAGGAAAAAGAAATATTCAAACTCGCTCAGAAGGAAATGGAAAAGGAAGACTTCAAGCAGATCATGCAGAATTTCCAGCAAGAGAAGGAGAAGGTAAAAAGCGAATTATCCTGAACGAGACGAGATCACTTTAATTTTCCTCAACGTCAAGGAGAAAATATGGCAAAGTCATCTTCTTTCAATCCCCTTCAGGAAAAAGGCATGCCGCTCGACAAGCAGACGCGCAATTGGCGAGACCTCACCGCCTTTCAGTATAAAAAACAGGAGGTTCATCCCTACACCCGAACGCGGATCATTACCATGAACGGCATTGAGGTCGATGCGGCAATTTTCAAGCATATGATGGCCAGGATGACCCCGGATCCTGATCTGAAGAAGGCCCTGGCCGTTACCCGCCGCATCGAGCAACAGCAGCAGAAGGCAGTCAGCGGAGCTATCCCCGGCAACGAATCCACCCTCGAGACTACCATCGGCTATGAACAGGTGGCCGTCGATCTCACCGCCTGGTGCGCCCGCAATGAGCCGGATTCCTACATGCGCCAAGCCTACGAGTTTGCCCTGCTCGAGGACTTCGATCATCTCTACCGGTACGCCAATATGCTCGACATGCAGGCCGGCACCATGAAGGCCGAAAGCATCGTCGGCAAGCTGACCGAAATCATGCCGGGCAGGCCGACCGTCGCCGAACACCGGCATCCCCTCGATTCCATCCGCAAGCCGATGGACATGAAGAAGGCCGCTCCGATCACCATGATGAATGTCATGACCCTGGTGGCAGCGGAGCAGCAGACGATGAACTTTTACATGAATGTGGCGAACCAGTATGAAGATCCGATTCTGCGTGGCTTATACACCGAGATCGGCATGATCGAGGAGCAGCACGTGTCCCATTACGAGTCGCTGCTGGACCCCACCTGTACCTGGCTGATGTGCATGGTCATGCATGAATTCCACGAGTCCTGGCTCTATCACGCCTTTATGGAACAGGAAGTGGATCCGCGGGTGAAAAAGCTGTGGGAGATGCATCTCGACATGGAACTCGGTCATCTGCAGGCAGCCGTCGAACTCTACAAGAAGTTTGGCAAGGATGATCCGGCGGCTTTCATGCCCAAGGAGACGCCGGCCCCGCTGACCTTTGAATCCAATATCGAGTACATCCGCAAGGTCATTGAAGAGCAGGTGCAACTGACTGCCGACGGCACCGAATTCGTGCCGGTCGACTCCCTTGCCGGCGATCACCGTTATCACGCCTATCAGGCACAGGTCAATGCAGGGATGGTGCCCAGCCAGGAAGTCGTTAAAAAGCATATCAGCCAGAAGGGCGAGGACTACCGCTTCGTCACTGCGCCACATCCTGTCAAACGTTTTCAGGATCGGAAGGCTGTGCCGGAACAATGATTGCGGAACCGACAAATTTTCTAAGGAGTCAACAGGAGGTTGAGTATGGATAACAAGGAGATCGCCAAAAAATTAAGCTCACTGGTGCAGCTTGATATCGATGCCGTGCACGCCTACAAGGAGGCTATCGAAAAAGTCGACGACCTCCAGGTCCGCGAGCACCTGACCCAGTATCGCCAGGACCATGAACGCCATATTTCCGATCTGTCCGCAGAGATCCGGCGGCTCGGTGGAACCCCACCGGAATTCTCCCTCGACTTCAAGGGATATCTCATCAAAGGTTTTACTTCCCTGCGTAGCGCAATCGGCACGAAAGGTGCATTGAATGCCATGCATACCAACGAGAAACTGACGAATAAGGAATACGAAGCTGCCAAGTACTGGGATATGTCCCCGGACTTGAAGCAGATGATAGCCCTGGCCCGAGAAGACGAACGGCGTCATCTCGAATATATCGAAAGGGCATTGGAGGAAAAGCCCCATTGAGGGGCTGCAGGAAAAAGGAGTACCATCATGAAAACAACAAAACTCATGATTAAAGCCCATCCGCTTGAGCCTTTCTGCGACAGCGAAAAGCTGGCGGCGGCAATCGCCGAGATCAACATCTGCGCCCAGGCCTGCACCGCCTGCGCCGACGCCTGTCTGGGCGAAAAGAATATCGCCGAGCTGGTCGGCTGCATCCGGTCTGACCTGGACTGTGCGGATATCTGCTACGCCACCGGGGCCGTACTGTCGCGCCTGACCCAGCCTTCCCGGGAACTGCTCCGGTCGCTGGTTCAGGCCTGTGCCGTGGCGTGCAGCGTCTGTGCCGCGGAATGTGAAAAACATGCAAGTATGCATGAACATTGTAAACTCTGTGGGGCTGCCTGCCGCAGTTGCGAGAAGGAATGCCGGAACCTTCTGGAGGTAATCAGGTAACGATTCGCCCCATTTTTGCCAGGGCAGGCAGCCTTGCCTGCCCTGGCAGCATCACGTAACGGGCAGGACCAGACGTTCCCCAGCCGATTGGATTTCTTCCACGCCCCGCCCCGGCTTTCACGCCCCCCTCAAGAGTAAATTGCCCCATTAGAAGAACTTCTGTGTGAAAATCGCTCATTGTATGAAGTCTTCCAAACGGTTCTGCCTAGACACATCGATGGAGCGTAAGCCGTTGTCCTCCAGCTCACTTTTACATGTATATGCCCGCTGCGATTGGACTCCGCCGTCGTCCTCCGCCTGATTGATCACGTCACGCCAAGACAGTGAAATATCGAACTAATTTTTTATTCCTCCGGGGAAATCGGGATAAATTCTGCCATATCCTGAAGTTAAGGAGCGTCACCGAAAATCTGCCCGGCATGCGACCCCAAAAGAGCCTTTCTAAGCATTGACGAGGCCTGGGAGGTATGATAGTCTGACTCCAATTGAGAATCGTTTTTAG
>Ga0154407_1253_pt2 | contig 26288 bp, 30 predicted proteins | sample RifGroB2_FD_115911 | JGI IMG/M metagenome (GOLD analysis project Ga0154407, IMG submission 115911) | Desulfobacterales bacterium GWB2_56_26
GCCCCCCGTGACCGCGCCGCTTGCGGTGATTAACAGGGCGCCGCTGCCTGCGTTCAATGCTTGGATGCCGACCGTCCCACCTGACACGTCCGCCGCCGATATCGTCAGGGCGCCGCTGCCCCAGTTCCATGCGAAGATACCGTGTGTCCCGCCTGACACGTCTGTCGCCGATATGGTGAGGTCTATACCGTAATTGGTTGCCCAGATGCCTCTTCCCCCGCCCCCCGTGACAGCGCCGCTTGCGGTGATCGACAGGGCGCCGCTGCCTGAGTTCCACGCGAAGATGCCGTCTGTCGCACCAGTAATCATCGACGCATTGGTGTCGGTGAAGGTGAGGCCACCGATGGCGGTAAGGTCGAACGCTCTTCCACCACCGGTTGAAATGCCAAAACCTGGCAAGGTTGTCATTGTCATAGGGATGAGGGTGGAGCGGGTGGCGGTAGCGTCACCCGGCGCCACAGCGCCTGAGCAAGTATAGAAACCTCCTCCGGGACTGGGACCGCAGCTTCCGGCAAAGGCACGACCATAGCCCGACGATAAACTAACCAGCAGGGTGCCGGTTTTAAGGCAAAGGGTGAGGGCTTTTCCGTGCTTACCAATCATGACGCTTCCTTTTTGCTTACTCTATCGTCGTTATGACCTTACAGGGATTTTTTGCGAAGGCGGCAGGCGGCCGGTGTTTCGGTATCGCAGGTGATCAGGCTCGCTGCATCCGGCGAGCTGGGGCTGACGGTCATCGGACAGGTGAAGCCGGAGACGACATGGACATCGAACAACTCGTTCACCGAGCCGTCGATGCGGAGCCAGTCCACACAGCTGTTCTTTTCCAGATCGATGACCTGGATGCCGCACCACGGCTCTGAATCGGCGTCTTTTAACGCCTGATCGAGGGCAAGCCCCTCGAAACGCTTGTGTCTCGGCTTCGACAAACCGACAAAGGCGAGATTGCCGTGGAAGGCCAGGCCGCGCAAAAAGCCCGGGCAGAAGACGCGGGGTTCGAAGTGGCCCATCCCGGTCTTATCCTGCGGCAGCACCACTACCCCCAGCTCGCCGGTCCCGGCGTTCAAGATCCACAGCTCGCCCCGGTGCAGCCGGGGGGAATGCGGCATGGACAACCCTTCACAGACAACCCGGCCGGTCTGCACCTCAATGACGATGCCCCCATTGCCGCGGCGATCGCGCCAGCCGTCGATGGTGTCGGACCGGCTGACCGCCGTTACATACGCCGCTTGGCCGTCGGCCATGGCCAGGCCGTTGAGATGGCAGCGATCTTCACCGACCAAACTGGAGATAAAAGGCGGTTTCCACAGCATCTCAAAGCTATGAATGGGCGATACCGTCGCCAGACAATTAAAGCGGGTATTGACAAACACAATGCCCCCGTTGCCGTCGACACCGACATCATGGGCATCGAGTTCACCCGTTATATGGATGGTTCTCGGCATAAAACAGGCATCGAAGGTCGTATTGATCCGCTCGTGGGGTTTCAGGATATTGGCAAATTCGATGATCTGGAAACCGGCGGCAAGCACCAGGCCTCTCCGGCCGTTCCCGGCCAGCCCCATGGGCTTGATCATGGCGCTTTGATGCAAATGGGCGCCGCCGTTGGGCAAGGCCCCCAGCATGTAGAGCAGGTTGGATTGGTAGGAGGTGAAGGCGATGGAAATGTTCAGCCGGGCGAGGCGCCCCGCAATGCCGCCGGAAAGGGAGTATTGGACAGTTGGTGCATCCGCCGGCCGTTGATCGGCTGCGGTCGGCTGCAGCTCAAGTTTTTCTGCTTCTGTGCGGTCCAATTTTCACCGTATGGAAAAACATGCCATGTAGAGCGTCCCGTTGGTTACATATCCCTATTTCTACAAGTACCGGTTGTTTAGTTCACGCAAAAAATGAACTAAATCATGTTCCTAACTTAAACGTAACCCTTAAAGGACGGCGAAGATCGGTGGCAATGGTTGCCGAAGAGTCTCGTTTTTCGGAATGGAACCTTTCTTGGAAATCTGGTGTATCATCAAATTGTGAGGATTTCCAGTTCAGCTTAACCGCGCCATCCATCTTTTGGTCATACTCAGATTGTTCTGTTTGATCACCCTGGCCAGCTGCTTGAAATCAAAGTCGAAGCGTTTCGTCCGTTCGGCAAGTTCGCGGCTTTTTAAATAGATTTGAGGCCAGGGCACGGCAAACGGCATGGCCAGCGCAATGACATTGCCGCGGTCGGGGACGGGCAGGGTCAGGCATCCGGAGAAGAAGTCGGCGAGGGTCGATTTGATTGTTCGGTACCGTTCCTGGTCATCGCTCCACAGGTTGCAGCTGACGACACCGTCTTCATTGAGACGCTCCCGGCAGAGCAGAAAAAAGGGTTCGTCATAGATGGTCGGGGCCATGCCCTGATCGTCGAAGGCGTCCACCAGGATGAGGTCGTAGCGATTTCTTGCCTCCTCCTGCAGGAACTGAAAGCCGTCGCCGCAGTGGACCGTCACCCGGCGGTCCTCCTCCGGCAGGTGAAAGTAACCTCGGGCGGCGGCGATGACATGGGCCGAGCAGTCGACCGCATCGATCAGGCAATCCGGAAAATGGTGGTGAAAGAAGCGGACGAACGACCCGGCGCCGATCCCGACCACCAGGATCCTTTCCGGTGCAGGCTGGATGAAAAGGGCGGCGGCCATGTAGCGGGTGTAGGAGAGGACCAGCTCATGGGGGCGGCTGAGCGACATCCGGCTCTGCAGGTGGCCGGAGCCGAAATAGAGAGAGCGGTGATCACCGTTATCGAAGATTTTTACCAGATGACCGTTCCAGTAGTTGCTGTGGATCATCAGGCCTGGCGTATCGGACATAGCGGTATCTGTCGGGTTCCTGTGGGCGACGGGGAATTGAAAAAATATAAAGAAAGCTTCATGCTTCGGTAACTGCCGGTGCAACCTTCATTATACCCGCAATGACCGCGGTACTGAACAGGTAATCGGCAGCCTCCCGGGAATTGCCCGTAAAGTACTTGACTGTTTCCTTTGTCATTTGGCATACTACAAGAGGATAATAAGCAGTTCTTGCACCGTACGGGCATTAGTACCTTAGAAATTCATTTCTTGTTTTTTAGAAAGAATTTCGTGAAGGTACTTATCCCCCCTTGTGGGGGGTTGAAGAGGAGCAACCCTTGCAGAAAAACGAGCAGAAAAAAAAGATTCTCATCATGGACGATGAGGATATGGTCGGGGAAATAGCCTGTCAGATGCTTGAGTTTCTGGGCTTTGCCGCCGCCTGGGTGGCAAACGGGGCGGATGCCGTGGGCGAGTACCGGAAGCAGAAGGAAGCAGGGCTTGGCTATGCGGCGGTTATAATGGATCTCACGATCCCCGGCGGCATGGGCGGGAAAGAGGCCGTCGCCGAAATTCTGGCCATCGACCCTGAGGCGAAAGTCTTTGTTTCCAGCGGTTATTCCAGCGATCCGATCATGGTCGATTATCAGGATTACGGCTTTGCCGGGGCCATCGCCAAACCCTTCGATCTGGCGGCGATGCAGGAAATACTTGCAACCCTGAGCTGAATTTCCGTCCCGTCCGGCAGACAATTTTCCCGTGACCGACTCCACCATCAAATACCTCTACTTCACCACCATTGTGACCTTCTGCTCGCTCTATGCGGCGCAGCCGATCCAGCCGGTGTTCAAGAGCGAATTCCAACTCAGCCATTTGCAGGCGATCCTCTTTACCACCCTGATGATGGCCCCTTTGGGCGTGGCTCCTCTGGTCTACGGCTATCTCCTCGAATCCTTCTCCGCTAAGGTGATGCTCCGCTGGGCGCTGTTTTTTCTCGGCATCCTGGAGCTTTTTTTCGCCATGGCCGATAACTACTTCAGCCTGCTCGCCATACGCGCCGTGCAGGGACTGATGATCCCGGCCATCCTTACCTCGCTGATGAGCTATATCAGCTACACTTCACCGCGGGAGAAGGTGCAGCATGCTATTGCCGCCTATATTGCCGCAACCATCGTCGGCGGTTTTCTCGGCCGCTTTCTTTCGGGGCTCTTCACCGACCTGTTCGGCTGGCGGTTTTTCTTCTTCGTGCTTGGCCTGCTGCTGCTGTTGAACTGCTATCTGCTGCGGGGCATGGCCAGGGACGCCAAGCTGAAATACGCCCGGCCGAAATTGCGCGAGATCACAGGCTTATTGAAATCCAGGGAATTTTTCTTGATCTATGCTTCCATCTTCTGCCTGTTTTTCGCCTTCGCCGCGATGATGAATTTTCTGCCCTTCGAGCTCAAACAGATCAATCCGTCATCGAAGGAAACCGGCGTAGGGCTGCTCTATCTCGGCTACAGCATGGGCCTTCTGGTGTCACTCAATACCGGGCGGATCATCCGGTTTTTCGGCAACGAAGCCGATGCCATCAGGGCGGGGATATTGATTTTTGCCCTCGGGACCCTTTCCTTTATGATCGAGACCTATTCGGTGATGTTTCTCGGCATGTTCGTTTTCTGCGCCGGGCTCTTTACCGCCCATTCGCTGCTCTCCGGCCTCGTCAATCGACTGGCCAGGGACAACAAGGCTATCGCCAACGGCCTCTATATTTCCTTCTATTACACCGGCGGGACGCTCGGCTCGGTGCTGCCGGCGGTGATCTTCCAGCGCTACGGCTGGCAGGCCTTTCTGGTGCAGCTCCTGGTCATGATCGGCCTGGCCTTCCTATTTGCCCGCCGGCTAAAGAGCGCGGTGGCGGCGGAGAGGGGATGAAGGAGAGTCAAGATACCGCGTCCTCGATGACCAGCATCTTCTTCCAGGCCCCCTGCCGGAAGCGCCAGGCAGCGAGAACGAACAGCACAGTGACGAAAAAGAGCACCCACAGCCAGGCGGTGGTGACGGTGATCTGCAGGTACTGCACCCCGATATAAACCGGCAGCACCAGGCAGGCAGGCGAGGCCAGCGCCACGGCCAACATCATGAACCGGGTATCGCCCGCGCCGCGCAGGGCGCCGCTGAGGACCATGTACAAGGCGTCGCAGAACAGATAGGCAGCGACGATCTTCAGGAGGTCCCGGCCGATGACGGTCACCGCCTGCCGGACATCGGCATCGCCCGAACCCGAGGCGAGAAATGGCGAGAGGGCTGTATCCGGGGCCATGAGAAACATCAGGTCGATCGCCAGGATATAGAGGAGCAGCAACTGGCAGCTGCTGCGCACCAATCTTCCGGCCATGGCCGGATTGCCCCGGCCGAGGGCCTGGCCCACCAGGATGCTGACCCCCTGGGAGACGCCCATGGAGGGCATGAAGGCCAGGGCATTGATGGACAGCACGATGTTGGTGGCGGCCAGTTCGACCCTGCCGATCCGACCGACCAGCAGGATAAAGAAGGTAAAGGCCAGGATATCCATGGTAAACTGGCACGAGCCGGGAATGCCGAAACGCATGAGCCGGACGAAAATCTCCCGGTCGAATCGCCAATGGCTGAAGACGGCAAACCGGCGGTTGTTGGCCTGAGTGAAGACCAGGGCGGCAAGACAGACGACATTGACGCCCCAGGCGACGACCGTGGCGATGGCCGCCCCTTTGATACCCATTTCCGGCATGCCCCATTTACCGAAGATGAGGGCGTAATCGAGCGGAATGTTGGCCAGGACGCCGAGGAGGGTAATGATCATCACCGGCCTGGTAATGCCTCGGCCGGAAAAAAAAGCCGAAAGGGTTATCATCATCATATGAAGCACGGCGCCCTGGCAGAGGATGGAGAAGTAGATTTCCTCCAGCGCCCGCACTTCCTGAGGGTGGCCGGCGAGAGCGAAGAGAGGCTTCGTCACAAAAAGGGCCAGCAGCCCGAGCAGGAGGCCTGAGGCCAGGGAGAAATGGATTCCCTGCCATAGTACCGTACCGATCTTGCGATGATCGCCTCGGCCGGTATACTGGGCGATGAAGACGCCGATGTAGCCGCCGATCCCGCCCAGGAAGGCGATGGGAAGATACGAGACGATGCCGGCGGGCAGGGCCGCGGAGATGGCATCGATGCTGTAGTTGGCAAGGAAGACCCGATCGGTGAATTCCATCAGCGTCGTGGCCGACAGGCTGAGGACCAGCGGCAGGCAGACCCGGAGGACCTCCCGGTAGTGGTTCTTCCGCCAGATTTTACGAAGGAATTCAGTCATAGTTCAGGTTAAAAGAAGATATCAACCGATTGTCGAGATTGCGGATTATGTTCATACACCAAGAAAAAATTTGATGAAACAGGTAATCATCGATAAAGAAAGATGCACGGGATGCGGGATCTGCGCGGCCAACTGCCCTGATCGGACGATCCATGTTGCTGACGGTATCGCCTTGCACAATGGCACCGACTGCCTCCTCTGCGGCCACTGCCGGGCGGTCTGTCCGGCCGACGCCATCCGTCTGCCGGACCAGTCCGAGCTGCTGGGCCTTGCCACTATCACCGAGAAGACGGCGGTGGTGGCGCCGGGAACAACAGACTGTGCAGAGTTGGTCGCCCTCATGCGCTCCCGCCGTTCCTGCCGGAATTACCTGCCGCAGACGGTACCGCTGGATAGGCTGGTCGACTTGGTGAAAATCGGCACCACCGCGCCCTCCGGCACCAACAGCCAGGGCTGGAATTTCGTCATCCTGCCAACCCGGGAGGACCTGTTGGTTCTGGGCGGGCTGGTGGCCGACTACTATCGAAAACTGAACCGGCTGGCGGCCAACCCTCTGCTCCGCCTGGCGGTGAAATACCTGGCCGGCGATAGCCTGGGGCGGTATTACCGCAACTATTATGTTTCGGTGGCCGAAGCCCTGCGGGAATGGGATGAAGAGGGGACAGACCGGCTCTTTCATGGCGCAGTCGCAGCAATCTTAGTCACCGGCCGTAAGGACGCCAGCTGTCCGGCCGAGGATGCGCTGCTGGCCACGGAGAATATCCTCCTTGCCGCCCATGCCATGGGCCTTGGCAGCTGCCTGATCGGATTTGCGGTGGAGGCGATGCGTCGCACCCCGGCGATGAAGGAGAAGATGGAGATCCCGGCCGCCGAGGAGATCTACAGCGTCATCGCCCTCGGAATTCCTGCGGTGCATTATGTACGGCCGGCAGGCCGGAAGAAGGTCGTGCCGCGGATCATGCGGCCGGCGGCAGTAACGGGACACAAGTAACGGAGCAATGGGACAGGGACAGGATTCGATGGAGAAAAACGTGGAGACCGTACAACATTTACGGGTGGTGCTTTTTTCGTTCGGCTTCAAGTACGGTCCGCCGGTTGACGTCAATTTCCTGTGGGATGTGCGCATCCTGCCGAATCCCCACTGGGTACCGGAACTGCGGCCGGGAACCGGCCTGGAACCGCAGGTCGCCGACTATGCCCTGGAAAGCGCGGCAGGCCGGCAGTTCTGGCACCATCTTGCGCCCCTTTTGGATTTTCTTGTCGAACAGAGCCTTGCCGCCGAAAAGGACGTCCTGCGGATCGCTGTCGGCTGCACCGGCGGCAGGCACAGGTCGGTGGCCGTCGCCGAAAAAATCGCCGCCCATCTGGCCGGCTCTTGCGCCGGGAAACCGGTGGATCTGACGGTCTTCCACCGGGATATCGACCGGGACGGCCGGCGGTGATACATCCACCTCTTCCAGGCGATGCCCCTGCCTGTCCTGATAGCTTTCGTCGTTATTGCCTCGGCTTGCGCTCGTTTCTCTCCTGCAAGGCTTTTTCATCGAGGGAATTGCGCTCTTGGGCGGCGAAATAGGCCCGGGGGTCCTGTTTCAGATCGGCAAAACTTTTGCCGAATTCATTCTTTTTCTGATCAAGGCACCTTTCTTTAGCCCTTTTTCTGGTGCGCTCACGGCACTGTTGCAGCGCATTCTCATACTTCTCCGCCAGGAGAATCTTTTCCGCGCTTATTCTTTTTTGCAGGGGCATTTTGGCTTCGCCACCTTGGCCGAAGGCGGGGGTGTTGCAGAGCAGCAGGGCGGTCAGCAGCAGCAATATCTTCATAGTCATACCTTCAGGTTTTATTTCCGCTTTTTAGTGCCTTGGAAATTCAAGGAAGGCCACCTGGGAACATTCTACCCTGGTCTCCCCATGCAGGCTGGGTAATTTTTACCTAGTTCAGTAAAGTTTTTCCGTTGCGGATGTTTCTTCTATGCTTAGTTTATTCGAAAAATCAACAAGATGAATGCTTTTTTTCGACATGGCATCCAGGTTGCTTTACCAATGGCAAAGGCAATGACGGCGAAATGAGTGAAATTTCGTCGCATGAAACAAAGGTAAACTCAACTGTTCGCAAGGAACAGGCAATCTAACCAAGGAGACAGATATGAAAAAGCAAATCGTCGCAATCGCTCTTGTTGCAGGTCTTTCGATGGCAACCGTCGCCTCCGCCCAGTGGGGCAGGGGCGGTCATTGGGGTGGCAATGGTCGGGGCGACTATTGGGATTGTCCTATGCAGGGCCAGATGATGCAGGGACCGATGATGCAGCAGCTCGATCCGGATACCAGAGCTAAAGTCACCAAGTTTTTTAAGGATAACCAGGCATTGCAAAAACAGATGACGATGAAACGGGCGGAAAAGCAGGCGCTCATGCAAAGCGACAAGCCCGATCCGCAGGCCGTGGCCAAGGTGGCGGGCGAACTCTTCGACCTGCGGACGGCAATGCATGAAAAGGCCGAGGCTGCCGGTGTGTCCCAGTATCTCGGACCGATGGGCGGCCGGGGCATGGGCCGCGGCATGGGTGGCGGTATGATGGGACCCGGCGGTCCGGGTGCCGGACAAGGCGCGGCCGGTGGCGGAAATCCGGGGGCGGCCGGGAACGCTCCGCAGCAGTAACGGCTTATCCGACCACTCACGGTCGATAACGATCCTCCCAGGCCCCGCACGCGAATCTTTCCTCTTCCCCTCAGGAGACGAAGCCGCGTGCGGGGTTTTTTTGTTGTGGAGCCGAGCCCTGTTGAGGAGTATGATGATCGCAGGGCGAAAGGTTTTTCGCCCCTACGGCCGATCCGGGCCTCTTCGCATGTATCCCGTTTTTTTCATCCCTGCCACAGGTGAAAGATATGAAGATCATCTCGTTGCCCTGTTCCTTCGACAACTACTCCTATCTCCTGATCTGCGAAGAAACCGGCATCGCCGCGGTTGTCGATCCGGCGGAATATTATCCCATTTCCTGCGCGGTGGCAGACGCGGGAGTCTCTTTGCGGGCAATTCTCTGCACCCATCATCACGCCGATCATATCGGTGGACTGGATGATCTGCTGGAGGAGTTTTCGGGTGTTGACGTGTATGGACATGCCGGGGATAAAAGACGGATTCACGGTCTCAATTCCCCGGTTGCCGAAGGCGCGACTGTCCAGATCGGCAGGAACATGGGGCGGGTTCTGTATACCCCGGGTCACACCGCCGGCAGCATCTGCTACCTGTTCGGTGAAGAACTCTTCACCGGCGATACCCTGTTCGGCGCCGGCTGCGGCAGGCTGTTCGAAGGGACGCCCAAACAGATGCACGATGCCCTGGACACTATCGCCCATAGTCTGCCGCCCGCCACCCGGATCCACTTCGGTCATGAGTACACCGCCCATAACCTCAAATTCGCCCATTTCGTCGAGCCCGGCAATGCGGCCGTTGCCGCCCGCCAGGAACTGGTCGACCGCCAGAGGACGGCCGGCCAGCCTACCACACCTTCGACCCTGGCCGATGAGGCCGCGACCAACCCCTTTCTCCGCTGCAGAGAACAAGGGATTGTGGATACCGTTGCCCAAAGGTTCTTCGGCGAAGATCTCGACCCTCTTTCGGTATTCACCGCCTTGCGCCGGCTGCGGGATGTTTTTTAACTGCGGAAAAATTTGAATAATTACATCCTTCTTAAGGGATGCAATGTAGGGGTGAAAAATTTTTCGCCCGATCGGTCTCGGCGGATGGCAAACAATGAATGACAATCCGGAAATTCCTCGCCGCCGGTCACTCCGGTTGCAGGGTTATGATTATTCGCAGGCGGGGGCATATTTTGTTCGGCAAATGCCTGTTCGGTAAGATCGTGGACGGAGAAATGTTGCTAAATGATGCGGGACGGGTTGTTGAGATGTGCTGGAAGGATATCCCCAACCATTTCCCGCATGTGACATTGGATGAATTTGTGATTATGCTGAATCATGTTCACGGTATTTTGTTCATCGGCGATACACCCATCGTGAGGGCGAAAGATTTTTCGCCCCTACCGGATCCCAAGTTTTTACGACGACCGGCGGGGACATCGAAAACTATTGGATCCGTCCTTCGTGGTTTCAAAATCGGCGTTACCAGATGGCTGCGGCAAAACACCACAATTCATGACGTATGGCAACGCAATTATTGGGAACACATCGTCCGGCATGACTCTGAATTGACCAGCATCCGGGAATATATCCATAACAATCCGGCGCAATGGGAATTGGACACCTTGCATTCTGCGGGGGGCATGTAGGGGCGAAAAATTTTTCGCCCGAACAAGAGGAATATTGCGGCACCAGCGGAATATTTTTCGCCCAACGTAACCCAACATATACCAATCCCCCGTTGACCTTCCCACGATTATCGGCTAGATGTTTGCGGACGGTTGTATACAGTGTGCGCAACATGAAATGAGCAATAATTTGGGAGGATTTGACGATGAAAAAGCTACTCGCTGCTGCATTGTTACTCATCAGCATAAGCCTGCAGGGCTTGACCGTCCAGGGCGCCACCATCTCGGTCAGCCAGTTCGTCGAGCATCCGGCGCTCGATGCCGTTTTGCGCGGCTTTCAGGACTATCTCAAGGAAAAGGGCGTCGAGGCGACCTACAACGTGCACAACGCCCAGGCCAATATGGGCACTGCCAATCAGATCGCCCAGCAGATGGTCGGCGAGAAGGCCGATCTGCTGGTAGCCATCGCCACCCCTTCCGCCCAGACCTGCGTGCAGGCGCTGGGAAAAGCCCCGGCCGATCTCAAGCGGCCGTTCCTGTTCACCGCGGTGACCGATCCCGTGGCGGCCGGCCTGGTCAAGGATCTGGCCAAACCCGATCCCGGAGTAACAGGCGTCTCCGACCTGCTGCCGGTTGAGGAGCATCTGCGGATGGTTATGGCCTATAAAAAGGATCTCAAAAAACTCGGCCTGCTCTACAATGCCGGCGAGGCAAATTCCAAGGCCACCATCGCCTCGATAAAGGAATTGAGCGGAAAGCTCGGCTTTGAGACCGTGGAGGCCACCGCCGCCAAGACCGCCGACGTCCATCAGGCGGCCAAAAGTCTGGTCGGCAGGGTCGATGCCGTTTTCATCCCGACCGACAATACCATCGTCTCCGCCCTGGAGTCGGTGATCAAAGTCGGCGTGCAGAACAAGCTGCCGATATTTGCCGCCGATGTCGATTCGGTGAAACGGGGCGCGGTCGCCGCTATGGGTTTTGACTACTACAAACACGGCTACCAGACAGGAGCCATCGCCGAACGGATCCTTAAAGGGGAAAAACCGGAGAACATCCCGGTTGAGTTCCAGAAGGAACTGCAGCTGCACATCAATGCCGGCTACTCCAAGCAGATGGGGCTCGAACCTCCCCCGGCCCTTCTTGCCAAAGCCACGGAAGTTTATCAGTAAAAGGACCCACCAGGTACTATGACACTTTATGCAGCGCTCGGTGCCGTGGAGCAGGGACTCGTCTACGGCATCATGGTCATCGGCGTCTATTTGACCTTCAGAATCCTCGATTTTCCCGATCTGACCGTCGACGGCAGTCTGCCCCTGGGCGCTTCCATCTCGGCGGTGGCGATCACCAGCGGGCTCAATCCCTATCTGTCGCTTTTGCTCGCCCTGGCTGGTGGTTTTGCCGCAGGCGTGGTGACGGCGGTGTTGAATACCAAGTTTAAGATCCTTCACCTGCTGGCCTCGATTCTCACCATGATCGCTCTCTATTCCATCAATATCCGGATCATGGCCGGGCCGAACATCGCCCTGCTCGGCGTCGATACGGTTTTCGATGCGGTGACCCGTTTTGGCGTGCCCGCGCAATATGCCGGGCTGGTGGTCTTCGGGGCCTTTGCCGTTTTCGTTCTCGGTTTTATCATCTGGTTCATGGGGACGGAGATCGGTCAGGCGATTCTTGCCACCGGCGACAACCCGCAGATGATCAGAAGCCTCGGCGTCAATACCCATGTGGTCATCATTCTGGGCGTAGGGTTGTCCAACGGCCTGGTGGCCCTGAGCGGGGCGCTGGTCGCCCAGAACCAGGGGGCGGCCGACGTCGGCATGGGGATCGGCACCATTGTCGCGGGCCTGGCCTCGGTGATCATCGGCGAGACGGTCTTCGGCTGCCAGACCATGGCCAGGGCCTTCATCGCCGCAGTCCTCGGCTCCGTCGTCTATCGGCTGGCCATTGCGCTTGCCCTGGGCCTGGAGTTGGGCCATTTCCGCTTCAATCCGAGCGATTTGAACCTTATTACCGCCATCCTGGTGATCGGCGCCCTCATTACCCCCAACCTCAAAAAAAGACTGATAGCACGGTGATTAAGCTCGAAAATATTGTCAAATATTTCCACAAGGGGAGCGTCAATGAGGTCTTCGCGCTGAATGACATCAACCTGAAACTCGATGAAGGGGACTTCGTGACGGTGATAGGCTCCAACGGGGCCGGCAAGTCGACCCTGCTTAACTGTATCGCCGGCGGCTTTTTCCCCGACTCCGGACGGATCTTCATCGGCGCGCACGACGTGACAGGCTGGCCGGAACACCAAAGGGCGGCGCTGATCGCCCGGGTTTTCCAGAATCCCCTGCTCGGCACCTGTCCGTCCGCCACCATCGAGCAGAACATGGCCCTGGCCAGCTTGCGCGGGCAGCGGCGGGGGTTGGCCCGTGGGGTGAAGGCGAAGGACCGGGAGCGGTTCCGCGAGGAACTGAAGCAGCTTGGCCTGGGGCTCGAGAACCGGCTGCTCGACAAGGTCGGCCTGCTCTCGGGCGGCCAGCGTCAGGCCCTGACCATGCTCATGGCTACTTTGGTCAAGCCGGAGGTGCTGCTCCTCGACGAGCATATCGCGGCGCTCGACCCCAAGACCGCGGGCCAGATTCTGAACCTCACCCAGGAGATCGTCAAGGGTCGCAAGCTCACCACCCTGATGATTACCCATAACATGAAGCACGCCATCGGCTTCGGCAATCGGTTGCTCATGCTGCACCAGGGCAGGGTCCTGCTCGACCTGCGCGGCAAAGAGAAAGAAAACCTGACGGTCAAGGATCTGCTCGCCCATTTTTACCAGGCGCAGGGGGAAGAATTGGCGATGGATTCCCTGCTGCTGAATTAAAAGGGCGAAAAATCTTTCGCCCATATGTGCCGGGTGGTGAAGGGGAGATCAGGGGGGGAAGGGTGCTCCTCGTTTTGCGCTGGAAGACCTTTCGTCCATGCCGCTATTCGGGGATGTGGGTCTTGCGGTCACAGCACTCCACCCCGGCTGGGACCGAGGCCCCACCCTTCTGCGAAACCGGTTCCCGGGAAGGTTAAGGGCAGCACCAGAGAGCCGCCTTTTCGATCCTGCTGATAAGTTTCGCGGTGGTGCCGCCCGCCAGGTTGAATTCCTTGAGCAGGCCATGCTCCTGGCCATGCAGCCCGACGGCCACGGCTGCGTAACCGCCTCTCGCGCTTTCACTGAGGATCGCGCCGGAGACGGTGAGTCCCCAGCTGTTTTCCCGCTTGATCCGTTCTCCGCCGATCCCGTGTTCATTGAGAATCCTCTCGGCTTTCACGAACAGCTCACCTGCATCGCTTCTCACGCCGTTCTCCACATGAAAAAGGGTGACGGCATGATGGTCCTGGTCGGCCAGGATGTAGCCGACATGGTCGACGGCCCGATAGCTATCCTCCGAGCCGTCGACGCAGAGCAGCACGTTTTTCCGGCCCGGTTCGGGTTCGGGGCAGATCCACAGCGGCGAGCTGCAGCAGTTCTCCCGAATCATGGCATGGGCAACTTCATCCCCCGGTTTCTCGAACATCCACTGCAGGGCGTAAGTTGCCCGCCTGCCCAAAATGATGGCGTCGTAGAGTCCCTGCTCTCCTTCGGTGAGAATGTCCTTGACCTTGCCGTACCGCTCGGCCACCGTCTTGGTGATGACCTGATCGATGGAAAAGCTGCAGCCGTTAAGCAGCTGCCGGGATTTCTCGATGGCCCGTTTTGCCCCGAAGGAGATCCGTTCCCGGAGATCTTCTTCGGGGTTTTTCCACATCTCATTCAGAGCCTTTTCCATATCGCTGCTGTCAAGCCTGCAGATATGCAGGAGCGTCAGCGCGTGTTCCGAAGAAGAATTGAAAAACGAGCAGGCGAACCGGGCGCCGTAAAGGTTTTGGGTATCGTTGCTGATGGTGACGAGAAAATGTTTTTTCATAGGCTCAATTTCGTTTCTTGTTGATATTGTCATCTTTTTCCTAAGATAAGGCGGTTTCTTCAGTATGGCAATGTAGGACGAGCGGGCCGTCCCCCTGTCTGTTTATGAAATGTGGAAGCAATCCCTGACATTACTCGATGATGCATTATTCTTGTCTGAAGGCGGATGGTGCGTCGAGTTGCAAGAGGCGTTGCGGCACGATAAAGCAGGGCGAAGCGAGAAAACAAAGAATATGAAAATTCCTTTCATCGTACTTTTTGTCGGAATTGCAGCTCTTGTGCACAGCGGCTGCACCAAGTATCACACCGGACCCCTCTCCGATCATTTCGACGGCCGAAAATTTTTCAATCCGGGCAAACCGATGTCGAAGACTTTTGCCGATTTTGTCAGGTGGCGGATGACTGCGGAGCATCGATTCTGGCCGGAATTCAGCGAACTGCCCGTCTACGATCGGCCGCCGGAACGGGTCTACGGCACGGCGTTGCGGGTTTCGCTGGTCGGGCATGTCACGGTGCTGATCCAGACCCAGGGCCTGAATATCCTGACCGATCCGGTCTGGGCCGAGCGGGCCAGCCCGGTGCAGTGGGCCGGCCCCCGGCGGGTTCATCCGCCCGGTATTGCCTTTGATTCGCTGCCGCCGATCGATGTCGTGCTGCTCAGTCACAATCATTACGACCATCTCGATCTGACGACCATTGCCCGGCTGTGGGCACGGCACCGGCCGCGGTTCATCATGCCGCTCGGCAACGAGGCCATTATTGCCGGCCACGATCCGTCAATCGTCACCGAGGCTTATGACTGGGGGGATACAGTGCAGCTTACGCCCGAGGTCGCCGTGCACCTGGACCCCATGCATCACTGGTCGGCGCGAGGGGTGTTTGATCGCAACAAGGCCCTGTGGGCGGCCTTCACCATCGAAGGTCCGGGGGGGAATATCTACTTTGTCGGCGACAGCGGCTATGGCGGCGGCGATTATTTCCGGGCCGCCCGGGACAAATACGGGAGCTTCAGGCTGGCCATTCTGCCCATCGGCGACTACGACCCGCGCTGGTTCATGGCCTACGGGCATATGAATCCCGAGGAATCCCTGCTGGCCTTTGCCGATCTCGGAGGGCCATTGGTTCTGCCCGTTCATTACAATACCTTTCCCCTGGCTGACACCGGTTACGGCGAGCCTCTCGTCGCCCTCAATCGGGCTCTGGCGGGCCGCGAGGATGCCCGGGGCCGGTTCGTCACCCTTGCCGCCGGGGAGAGTTGGGAGTCAGGAGATGAGGACTGAGGACTGAGGACTGAGAAAAAACATAAGTATCAGAATAAAAAACAACAATACTCAGTCCTCATTGCTCAGTCCTGTTTTTCAGGCCGAGAGCAGGCTGCTCCAGGCGAGATTCATGAAGCTGTCGTGCAACATGTGATCGTCGTCCGCCATACGGATTTCTGGATTGGCAAAGGTCGCTTCGACCAGCGGCACGACCAGATCCGGCGGGGTGACGGTATCGTGCCGACCAATCACCACCAGACACGGGATGGACAACTTCTGCGCCGGGGGACGGAATTCCGGGAAATTCAAGGCCGGGGCGAGCAGAATCAGCCGATCCACCTTGTCCGGATGGCGCATGGCATAGACGGTGGCCATGAGGCCGCCGAAGCTTGAGCCGATGAGGATGAACCGCTCTCCCGTCCTACAGATCTCCGTCAACCGGGCCAGGCGGTCGGTGAGGGTTCCGGTGAAATCCGGCCGGTGAATGTGGGGGAAATGGTCTTCGAAATAGCGTCCTTTGGTCCCCCGGCCCGAGGAGTCGAGGCCGTGCAGGAAGAAGATTCCGTCGGGCGGTGGATATTCGCCCTGTTGGAACCTTTTCAGGATTTTCACCCCATCGGGAGTAAAAGGCTCCTTTTTGCTCAGCTGCAGGGCCTCGGCGACGGACATGAACATGCCGCTCTCTACCTCGCTTTCCTGCAGGACGAAGGGGCCGTTGTGACGGCATGCATAGACGCGGCCCCACACCCGGTTGTCGGAGTCTTCATAGTAATGGTCGAAGAGAAAATCGAGGGGATTATCCGTCACCCCCAACTCCTCCGCCAGTTCCCGGGCGGCCGAGGCCTCATACGACTCACCCGCCAGCACCACTCCGCCGGCCGCCGCATCCCAGTAGCCCGGATATATATCCTTGCTGCGGGTCCTTTTTTGCACAAAGAGCTCGTTCCGGTCGTTGAAGACCAGGATGTAACCGGCCCGGTGGATAAGCCGGTCACGGCGCATGATGCTGCGCGGCAGCTCAAGAGTTTTTCGGTTCTGTCGATCGACTATCTGGACGGTCTCGTCGTGTTTGGCGGTCATAGAGGCGGCGGGGGAGAATGTTTATCTTTATCGATTCACCCGTCATCCTACCGAAAAATTAGAAATCGGGCAACCGGAGAGCCAACCGTCTTTTACCGGAAAAGGCAGATAACTCAACCCTTTTTGTTTTTATCTCCAGTCCCGAGATGGTAACATGGAAGGAAGATGCGGATAGGGAATGTTATCGAATGAAATATGAGTAAAGAGTAACTTACGAGAAAAGGAAAGCCGCAGAAAAATGGACAAGAAAGACAATCCTTTCATTCAGTTGGAATATTCGGAAGAAGTCACGGCAGATTTGCGCGGGCGTCAGTCGGTACGAACCACCTTTAAATTATCGGAACGCTCCATCGATGCCCTGAGCATCCTGGCCGGACAGTTGGGGATAAAACAAAAGTCGCTCTTCGATCACCTGATCGAAGATACCCAGGCCTTGAAACTGATTGCCAGCGAGGTTGAAGAGTTCGGCCGAAAAGCCCGGCGGATCGCCAAAACTTATGTGATATCGAGAAGGACTCTGGAAAACCTGGAAAGGGTATCGGTGCAGTACAATGCCCCCCGCGATGCTCTGGTGGAGTACTCGATCGAACGAATCCTGCCGCTCCTGATGCGAGAGAAGGAACGGCACGGCAAACGGAAATTGCTGCTGGCGGAACTGCGCGCATACCTGCAGGAGGGATCGGCGATCCTCGCCAGGGCCGAGCGGGAACTCGGCCAGGAGGACTCGGTTTTTCTTGAGATCGCGGCCATGATGCGGGGCGTCGCCAACTGTTGCCAGGAGGCGGAGCAGTGTGTGGCAAAGGGCAATAAGATTGAAAGCTTTTAGTATCTTATTATATTGAAATGCTTGATTTCTTTCCCAAAACCACCGCAGGAGATATCCTCAGGAAATTCGTAGTCTATTTCCCGGTCGGTCTGGTTGCCGTGATGATGGTTCTCTGGATGATCGCCCGCCTGGAGAACAATCCTCATGCATTCTGGCTCATCCCGCTGGGAATTGCCGCTCTCGCGGCAGGCTCGCTCCATTTGGCCATCAACAGGGCCAACAAGGAAAGAAGCGACCGGGCGGTTGCGCTGTTGTCGACCGCCATCGACCAGAGTCCGGCGGCGGCGATCATTACCGACAAGGACGGCCTTATCCAGTATGCCAATCCGAAATTCCTGGCGATGAGCGGCTATGCCCGGGAAGAAATTGTCGGGCAAAACCCGCGGGTCTTCAAGTCCGGGGAAACGCCGGAGGAAGTCTATCGGGATCTCTGGCAGACCATTCGGGCCGGCCGGGTATGGACCGGAGAGTTCCTGAATAAGCGAAAGGATAGAACACCGTATATCGTTGCCGCCAAGATTTCGCCGATTTTGCAGAAATCCGGAGCAATCGGCGGTTATTTGGCCATCCAGGAAGACATCACCGAGACGAGGCGGCTTCAGCAGCAGCTTGAACGGATGGCGACAATTGACGGTCTTACCGGGACTTACAATCGCTCCCAATTCCTGCATCTTTTCAACCAGGAACTGCGGCGTGAAGAGCGGTATGGCCTGCCGCTCTGTCTGTTGGTCTTTGACCTGGATCACTTCAAGGCGATCAACGACAACTACGGTCATCAGACCGGAGACCGGGTTCTCGAAGAATTCTCCCGAGTCGTCTCCTCGACCCTGCGCGACACCGATATTTTCGGACGGCTGGGCGGTGAAGAGTTTGGCGTCGTCCTGTTGCAGACCGATCGTGAAGGGGCGAAGCTTCTGGCGGAGAGGCTGAGGATCGCGGTCGAGAAGATGCGGGTTGTCAGCGAAGGCAGTCTTATCGAGGTGACGGTCAGTATCGGCGGGACCCAGTGGGAACGACACGACCGGAAGATAGAAGTCATCATGAACCGCGCCGACAATGCCCTGTACGAAGCCAAAAGAAAAGGGCGGAACCAGGTATGTTTCAGGTTCGCCACCACATGCAGGGATGAGAATTGACGCGGAGTAGACAAACATTCAGGACAAGACGGCCATGATCAATATCTTTACCGTCCAGGCAAAAGTACATCGGATGCAACAGGACGTCCTGCGTCCTTTGTATACGGTCTATCCCGGATATGAGGCGGCACTGCATGACAGGCTTCTGGCCGAGACCGGCCGGGCGATTAAAATCCACCAAGGCTATATCGAGGAGTTGTGCCGAAGCCGGCTGGTGGCGATGGTGTTCAAGATCGTCAAGTTCCTCGGTGGAGCCGATCGGTTGACCGAAGAGGATTTTGCCCGGTTCACTTCCTATGTCAACGACGGCGGGATCGAGGCAATGGTGAAGATGCTCCTGGCGGCGGACAAGGAACAGACCTTTGCCGGGGAATTGCGACGGCTGCCGGTCCACGTCCAGCACAATGCCTCGCCGATGCTGAACAAGTCGATCGGACTGCACGAGGATTTCATCACCGGGTTCTTCCGGGAGAATTATGGTTCGCTCGATAATACTCCCGCACGGCTTCGCGACAACTATGCCGAGACGCGCAGGTTCATCTGCCGTCTGGTGGTTCTTGCCGAAGAAAACCTGAAACCACGTTGCAGCTGATACCTTGATTCCAGGCTGGACTTTTTGATCTGAGACGTTATTGTAAGCTGGCCTGCAGGAAAGGGTGGAACAAGAGTCCTGGTAACAATCCGGACGTATCGATCATGGAATTGAAAGGTAGGCTACATGCAGGTTGAACTAAGTCAGTGGCTGAGTCAGGTGGCCGGGCTGTTGCCCTTCGGCTATTCCTTCGGGGCCGGAATGGTATCGGCGGTCAACCCTTGCGGTTTTGCCTTGCTCCCCGTCTATCTTTCCCTCTACCTGGGTGGCAAGGAGCACGATTTCCAGAGCAGATCGCTGCCTTTCCGGCTGCTCAAGGCATTTTGGATAGCCTTGGTGGTGACCACCGGTTTCGCCCTGCTTTTCGGGGTGGTGGGGGCGGTGGTTTCGGCCGGAGGCACCTTTCTGATGGCGGCGATGCCCTGGCTGGCCGTGGTGGTAGGCCTGGCTCTTTTCGTCCTTGGGATCTGGATTCTGCTCGGCCACACCCTGACATTTTATTTTATTCAAAAGCTGGCCGGAAATCTCAGTGATCCGCGGGAGATTTCCATCTTCGGCTACTTCATGTTCGGCCTCGCCTTCGGGGCTACCTCGCTTGGCTGCACTCTGCCGATTTTTCTCATGGTGGTAGGCAGTTCCGTGGCCGCAGGCGACTTTTCCGGCGGCATCCTGCAATTTGCCGGCTACATTCTCGGCATGGGCAGCGTCATGCAGGTCCTGACCCTTGGCATCGCCCTGGTGAAGGAACGACTGGTGGTGGGGACACTGCGCCGGTTGCTGCCGTACGTCCAGAAACTCTCGGGGCTGTTCCTGATTGTGGCTGGCGGGTATATTATGTACTACTGGTTCGCAAGCGGTATCCTTTTGGGCTGATTTTCTGCCCGATCTGCCATTCTTCCCCTCCGTGTCCCGTCCGGGACAATCGTGATTCGAGATGAGCAAATATTACGGAATGCTGGCCGCAGCCGGCGCCTTTATCCTCTGGGGAGTGTTGCCGATCTACTGGAAACTCCTGCAGGCGGCACCCGCCGCCGAAATCCTCTGTCACCGGATGGTCTGGTCGCTGTTTTTGACCCTCGGCCTGGTGTATGCTTACGGCAGGCAGAAGGTATTATGGCAGGCGGTGCGGGATCGCCGAAACCTGATATACTTTACCGCTGCCGCTCTCCTCCTGACGGTCAACTGGCTGCTCTATATCTGGGCGGTCAATGCCGGCTTTATCGTCGAAGCGAGTCTCGGCTACTTTATCAATCCGTTGATCAGCGTGCTGTTCGGCATGATCTTTTTTCGCGAGAGAATGCGGCCGGTGCAATGGCTGGCCCTGTTGCTGGCCGCATCGGGGGTCCTGTATCTGACACTCTATTATGGCCGGTTTCCCTGGATCTCTCTGGTGCTGGCGGTGACTTTCGCCATCTACGGCCTGCTCCACAAGAAGACCTCCCTCGCAGCCCTTGACGGCCTGTGCCTTGAAACGGCGGTCGTCTTCCTTCCTGCCCTGCTTTTTCTGGCGGGACTTGAGATGCGTGAGGGTGGATCGTTCGGGCACATGGGACTTGCCGGGTCACTGCTGCTCGCCGGTTCCGGCATTGTGACCACCATTCCTTTGCTGCTTTTCGGCTATGCCGCTCAAAAAATTCCACTGTCTTCCCTCGGGCTATTGCAGTACCTCGCTCCGTCCATCAATCTCGTCATCGGCGTTTTTGTCTACGGCGAAGATTTTTCCCGACCGAGGATAATCGGCTTTTGCCTTATCTGGCTAGCCCTGGGGCTCTATATGGCGGAAAACGTCGTCAGACGGCTGAGATATGAAAAATCGATGCAGTGAGCTGGTTGAAAAGGGATATGCGGGGGGAGATCGGGTGGGGTAGTTCGAGGTCAGGTCGAACCACTCTGCTTGCGGCTGATCCATAGTGTTCTACTCTTTTAGCCGCCTGGGTCAATACGACTGTGCCCTCAGCGTATCAACTTTTATCCTCCATAGTTCCTGATCAAAGAGTCTACTTCTTGGGTTGCTCCTTGACGGGTACCGGACCGTTTGTCTCTTTTCCTTTTCCTGTCTGCGGTTTTTCCGTTTCTTTTGCTTTCGGTATATAGCCCATCTTGCTTCCTCCTTCCGTAGTTAACGTGCTTGTTTACTTGTCGAAAAGTCTTTCGACAAGAACTCGTGCCGTACAATCGTCAGTGTGGATGAAATCGGATAGTCTAAAAAGAGCAGAACACTAGTAATAGTGTACTACCAAAAAATCAAAATGCAAAATGGAATAGAACGAAAAAACGGGAAGATGGTTTTTTTAATTGCTCGATCCCCTGGAGGTGCTGCAAATAAAGGGATTATTAGATAAGATTAAAGTATTAGGCTAATAGTATGAGATGGCAGAGCGATCTTCGTGAGAGGAAGGTCGATAATGGATGAGGGCACTCCTTTCCCGCGTGGGCGTAGAGTGATCCGGTTTCATTTCCAGGGTCTGATTGTTTGGCAGAGCTCGTTTCGGGCCAAGGATCAGCCTGGCAGAAGCTCGTCCATTGCCTGGTAGAGGGGGACAATCTCGATGGGCTTGGGCAGGTACCGGTCAAAGACGAAGGGGGCGTTTGTGGGGATTTGCGGCGGGTATTCGCCGCTGATGGCGATTGTCGGGATTTTAGCGGTCGCGGGGTCTTCACGCAGGGCATTCAGTACGGAGTAGCCGTTCATGTCGGGTAGGGAAATGTCCAGGAGGATCAGATCCGGAAGAATTTCCTGCGCCTTGTTAATGCCGCTCTGCCCGTTGGTTGCGGAAAACAGCTTGATGTTATCCCGGCGTTCCAGAACGAGTTCGATCAACAGCCGGTTTGCTTCGTTATCCTCGATATAGAGGACTGTAAAGATCCGTTTTTCTGTCATGGCAGGCTCTGTTGTGCGTGGTGGTCTGTTCTCGGGGACATTGGCTGGCTACTGAGATCAATTTCGCTTCCGGGCTCTTTTAGGCTGTCTTGCCTTTCTGTTTGAGTTGTATCATTCCGCCTGGAATAATCAAGGTCAGACCTCTTTTTTCCGCAGGGAAAGGGCAATCCGGCTTCTCTGCCGATCGACTTCCAGCACCCGCACTTCGACCTTTTGTCCGACTTTAACCACGTCGCCGGGTTCCTTGACGAACCGGTCGGCCAGCTGGCTGATATGGATGAGGCCGTCCTGCTTGATGCCGATATCGGCAAAGGCCCCGAATTTGGTGACATTGGTGATGATGGCCGGCAGCCGCATGCCCTCGTGCAGATCGTCGATGGCCTGGATACCCTCGGCGAAGCGGAACTGTTCGAAGGTCTTGCGCGGGTCCCTTCCGGGTTTGGCCAGTTCGGCCACGATATCGGTCAGGGTCGGCAGGCCGACCGAATCATCGATATAGCGGCGCAGATCGATGTCCTGGCGCACCGCTTCGGACTGCAACAGGGTATCGAGGGTTACTCCCGCGTCAGCGGCCATCCTCTTCACCAGCGGATACCGCTCCGGATGGACGGCGCTGGCGTCGAGCGGGTTGCTGCCGCCGCTGATGCGTAAGAAACCGGCGCATTGTTCGAAGGCCTTGGGGCCCAGCCGGGGAACTTTGAGGAGTTGGCGGCGGTCGGCGAAGGGGCCGTTGTCGTCGCGATAGGCGATGATACCTGCGGCAAGGGTCGGACCCAGCCCGGAGACATAGGTCAGCAGGTCTTTGCTTGCGGTATTCAATTCGACTCCGACGCTGTTGACGCAGCTCTCCACCACCTCCTGCAGCCCCTTTTTCAGTTCTGCCTGGTTCACGTCGTGCTGGTACTGGCCGACGCCGATCGACTTCGGATCGATTTTCACCAGCTCGGCGAGAGGGTCCTGAAGACGCCGACCGATGGAGACGGCGCCGCGCACGGTGATGTCATGATCGGGAAATTCTGCGCGGGCGACTTCGGAGGCGGAATAGATCGACGCCCCGTCCTCGTTGACCAGGGTGATGATGATGTGGGCCGGAAGTCCAAGCTCCCGGATGAACGCTTCCGTCTCGCGGCCGGCCGTACCGTTGCCGATGCCGACGGCCTCGATATGGTGTTTTGCGATCAGCCCGGAAATGACCCTCGCGGCCTCCTCCAGCTGCCTGCCTCCGTGGGTCGGGAAGACGGTGGCGGTTTCCAGAAGTTTTCCCTGGGCGTCGAGACAGACGACCTTGGCCCCGGTGCGGTAGCCGGGATCAAGGGCTATGACCCGCAGCTGACCCAGGGGTGGGGCGAGCAGCAGCTCACGGAGATTATCGGCGAAAACCTTGATCGCCTCGGCGTCGGCCCGGGTCTTCAGCTCACTGGTCAGCTCGTTCTCGAGGGACGAGCCAAGAAGCCGCTGATAGCTGTCGGCAATGGCTTTCGTCAGTTCCTCCTGCCATGGGCCAGGCCGCAGATGACGCTTCTTCAGGAGGCGCAGGGCGTTCTCCTCGGGTGGACGGATGGCAAGCGTCAGTATCTTTTCCTGTTCGCCGCGAAACATGGCGAGCAGCCGGTGGCTCGGGGCTTTACCTGCCGGTTCGCGCCAGTCGAAATAGTCCCTGAACTTTTCTCCCTGGGCCATGTTCTTTTTTACTGCCTTCGAGTCGATAACAGCCTGGTCCTGAAAGAGGCGGCGCAGTTCGGTCCTGGTCGACGGGTCCTCGCTGATGTCTTCGGCGATGATGTCTCTTGCCCCGGCCAGCACCTCTTCTTGGCTATTCACACCTTTTTCCGGATCGACAAAGCTGCTGAGCCGGAGGTCCCGAACGCCTTTAACGAGCATGGCGGCCAGAGGTTCCAATCCCCGTTCCCTGGCGGCAAGACCACGGGTTTTGCGCTTGGGCCGAAACGGCAGGTAGATATCCTCAAGCTCGGTGAGACTCCTGGCGCTGTTCAGCCTGCCCTGGAGCGGTTCATCTAGCAGCTCGTTTTTGGCGAGTGTCTCGAAAATTGCTTCCCGCCGCTTGTCGATCTCCACGAGTTTTCGATGATGGTCCCTGATGGCGGTTACCGCAACTTCGTCAAGAGAGCCGGTGAGTTCCTTGCGGTACCTGGCGATGAAAGGCACTGTCCCGCCTTCCTGCAGCAGGCCGAGGGTATTGCCAACCTGTTCCATCCGGAGATTGAGGAGGTTGGCGATCTGTAGCGGATAGGAAGCTGAAGGAGCTGAATGGGTAGTTGAAATGGTCATTGTATCCGTACGTTGTGGTAAGAATATTATGCGGTCTGGCGCCCGAACGATAGTAGTCTCTGTTAAGCTCGCACGCAAGAGTCGGAAAAACAGTTTGATCTTCGATTAAGGAAAAGATATCTTGCAGACCGTGGGGTATGAAGCGGGAAGCCTAAGGTAGTTATCATTACTGGAAAAGGTTGAAGGAATGGAAGATAAGCTGACTATTTTGATGGAGAGCCTGCCCAAGGCAATGCTGCAGGCCCTCAACCCGGAGACAAAAAATGCAGTGCCTCAAGCCCTTCTTCGCGGCGATCTGGTAGTGATCAGCCGATTCCCTTATAAAATAGGCAGGGAGTCAAGGGTAGTCAGGATAGACGGCAGGCTTGAACGGATCGAACGCCATAAAAAGGACGACAGTCAGCCGAACAACGATCTCTACCTGATGGATCGTGGCCAGCGTTTGAATATCTCCCGGGAACATTTCCAGATCGAGAAAAACGATGACGGCTATCTGCTGGTGGACCGGGGCAGTGCCTGCGGCACCAAGGTGGAAGGTATGAATGTCGGTGGCGACGATACCGGTGGCGCAATGCAGTTGCAGGACGGCGATGTGATCGCGGTGGGGGCCGTCGGTACCCCTTATCTCTTCCGGTTCATCACCTTCGATGAATATAGCCTGGTCCGCCGGGACAGACATTAGGAGCCTGTCGGATTATGCCCTTTTTCCCCATCTCTTCGTTAAACTCGAAAAAATCATCCTCGGAATATTAAGTATATGCCTCCGGTAATTTTTTCGAGTTTGCCTCGATCTGAGAAAAAATTGCTATAATCCGACAGACTCCTAGACAGCCCGTTCGGGCCATCACGCGGACCGCATCATTGGGCTTTGCGCAGGGCAGCGGCGACCCGCAGGGCCTGACGGGTCGCGGCGACGTTATGGACCCTGACCATGGCCATCTTGTCAAGGCAGAGCGCCGCGGCCACGGCCGTTACCGAATCTCGTTCCGCTTCCGCCGGGATCCCGGCGATCTCTCCCAAAAACCGTTTACGGCTGTGGCCGAGAAGCACCGGCAGCCCAAAGGTCGACAGCTTCTCCAGGTGTTTCAGGAGGAGGAGATTGTGGCGAACGGTCTTGCCGAAGCCGATGCCGGGATCGATGATCAGCCGGTCTCTTGCTACACCTTGTGCGGTGATCCATTCGATCCGTTCCGCAAAAAAATCAATCACATCGGTGACGACATCCTCGTATTGCGGTTTGATCTGCATGTCGGCAGGTGTTCCCTGCATATGCATGATGATCACCGGGACGCATGTCTCCCGGACGACCGAAATCATTTCCGGATCATTGCGCAAGGCAGAGGTATCGTTAATGATATTGGCACCAGCCCGGAGGGCCTCCCGGGCAACTGCCGCTTTGATGGTATCGATGGAAATGGGAATTGCGTTTCTTTTGCGGACTGCCTCGATCACCGGGATAACCCGTCGCAGTTCCTCCTCACAGGAGACAGGGGCTGCAAAGGGCCGGGTCGACTCTCCGCCGATATCGAGGATATCGGCGCCACCCTCGATCAAACGTTCCGCCTGGGCCAGCGCGGCCTCAAACGAGGCGAAGTTGCCGCCGTCTGAAAAGGAATCGGGCGTTACATTCAGGATGCCCATGATCCTGACGCCGGTTTCCGTCATCAGACTTGCCCGGCTCCTTCGGAATTGTCATCGGCAGCATCGGGTGCCGGACCCTTGGTGATGGGTTCATTGGCCGCTGCTTCATTGGCTCCGGATTGGGTCGGCTGTTCGCGCAGGACTGCATCGCCGACCGGCATCGCCGGCTTCACCGTCTTCTTGGCATGTTTACGGTCCTGTCTGGCCTTTTCGATCCGCGCCGTGTATTTGCCCGGCCGAAGTTCCTCGA